>Ga0214872_100024_pt1 | contig 197307 bp, 179 predicted proteins | sample Stichaenrichm18X_FD_168614 | JGI IMG/M metagenome (GOLD analysis project Ga0214872, IMG submission 168614) | Xylose enriched microbial communities from anaerobic bioreactor in Madison, Wisconsin, United States - 18X | ecosystem: Engineered > Bioreactor > Anaerobic > Unclassified | place: USA... | reverse complement strand
ATGCCTGTACCTCCCGTGAAAATGTTTGATAACTTGAAAAACTGAGAAAAGGTTTTCTGAGTTTTTAAAGTTATTCTAACAAAGAGATCCGGAACAAGGAAGGTGACGGGTTATTTACCATTTACGATTTTCCTACAATGCCAACTACGGCGGAATCCCTCCCACTCCTTATATCTTTCTGTATACATTGAATTTGTATTTAGTAAAATGCAGACAACACCACGGATCGGCTTTTGGTTGGACAATTCCAACCAAACACCACAGCAGACAGCAGAAAACATTCTGAACGCTAGGAAGCCGGTATGATTGTTACATATAAGGGGAAGAAAAATTTCTTTTAGGTACTTGCTTTCCTAAAACTGATGTGATACAATGATTTAATCCAGAAAAGGAGTAAAAAATATGCGGCAAGGTATTCTTAAATAAAACTATAATCAAATAGTGGGAACAAAGGATTATGATAGTCCCTTTTGTAGGGGCTTAGTTTTTTGTACCCAATTTAAGAATACTTTTGCCTTATCAATTTTGACATATCCCCAAAAACAGCAATCACAAACAGGTGTATGCTGTATATGTGTATGTCCGCAACTTATAATCCCCAGTGGTAAAAGTATTTTACTGCTGGGGATTTTTATGCCCTTTGGGGCTGTAAAGGGAGGACAATCACATGAAAATAATCAATATTGGAATTCTTGCCCATGTAGACGCTGGAAAGACGACCTTGACGGAGAGCCTGCTATATGCCAGCGGAGCCATTTCAGAACCGGGGAGCGTCGAAAAAGGGACAACGAGGACGGACACCATGTTTTTGGAGCGGCAGCGTGGGATTACCATTCAAGCGGCAGTCACTTCCTTCCAGTGGCACAGATGTAAAGTCAACATTGTGGATACGCCCGGCCACATGGATTTTTTGGCGGAGGTGTACCGCTCTTTGGCTGTTTTAGATGGGGCCATCTTGGTGATCTCCGCTAAAGATGGCGTGCAGGCCCAGACCCGTATTCTGTTCCATGCCCTGCGGAAAATGAACATTCCCACCGTTATCTTTATCAACAAGATCGACCAGGCTGGCGTTGATTTGCAGAGCGTGGTTCAGTCTGTTCGGGATAAGCTCTCCGCCGATATTATCATCAAGCAGACGGTGTCGCTGTCCCCGGAAATAGTCCTGGAGGAAAATACCGACATAGAAGCATGGGATGCGGTCATCGAAAATAACGATAAATTATTGGAAAAGTATATCGCAGGAGAACCAATCAGCCGGGAAAAACTTGTGCGGGAGGAACAGCGGCGGGTTCAAGACGCCTCCCTGTTCCCGGTCTATTATGGCAGCGCCAAAAAGGGCCTTGGCATTCAACCGTTGATGGATGCGGTGACAGGGCTGTTCCAACCGATTGGGGAACAGGGGAGCGCCGCCCTATGCGGCAGCGTTTTCAAGGTGGAGTATACAGATTGCGGCCAGCGGCGTGTCTATCTACGGCTATACAGCGGAACGCTGCGCCTGCGGGATACGGTGGCCCTGGCCGGGAGAGAAAAGCTGAAAATCACAGAGATGCGTATTCCATCCAAAGGGGAAATTGTTCGGACAGACACCGCTTATCCGGGTGAAATTGTTATCCTTCCCAGCGACAGCGTGAGGTTAAACGATGTATTAGGGGACCCAACCCGGCTCCCTCGTAAAAGGTGGCGTGAGGACCCCCTCCCCATGCTGCGGACGTCGATTGCGCCGAAAACGGCAGCGCAAAGAGAACGGCTGCTGGACGCTCTTACGCAACTTGCGGATACTGACCCGCTTTTGCGCTGCGAGGTGGATTCCATCACCCATGAGATCATTCTTTCTTTTTTGGGCCGGGTGCAGTTGGAGGTTGTTTCCGCTTTGCTGTCGGAAAAATACAAGCTTGAAACAGTGGTAAAGGAACCCACCGTCATTTATATGGAGCGGCCGCTCAAAGCAGCCAGCCACACCATCCATATCGAGGTGCCGCCCAACCCGTTTTGGGCATCCATCGGACTGTCTGTTACACCACTCCCGCTTGGCTCCGGTGTACAATACGAGAGCCGGGTTTCGCTGGGATACTTGAACCAGAGTTTTCAAAACGCTGTCAGGGATGGTATCCGTTACGGGCTGGAGCAGGGCTTGTTCGGCTGGAACGTAACGGACTGTAAGATTTGCTTTGAATACGGGCTTTATTACAGTCCGGTCAGCACGCCGGCGGACTTCCGCTCATTGGCCCCGATTGTATTGGAACAGGCATTGAAGGAATCAGGGACGCAACTGCTGGAACCTTATCTCTCCTTCACCCTCTATGCGCCCCGGGAATATCTTTCCAGGGCTTATCATGATGCACCGAAATACTGTGCCACCATCGAAACGGTCCAGGAAAAAAAGGATGAAGTTGTCTTTACTGGCGAGATTCCCGCCCGCTGTATACAGGCATACCGTACTGATCTGGCCTTTTACACCAACGGGCGGAGCGTATGCCTTACAGAGCTGAAAGGATATCAGGCCGCTGTCGGCAAGCCAGTCATCCAGCCCCGCCGTCCAAACAGCCGCCTGGACAAGGTGCGCCATATGTTTCAGAAGGTAATGTAAAGATACATAATCGTCAAGACGACAACAATCAGAAGTTATGGAGGGTAACAATGGAATATAGTAAGGAAGATTTAATGGAAGCAAAAAAGCAAATTTGGGGAGTGGGAGAGAACATGGGAACAGAGGAAAGTAAAAAAATCTGGGAGGAGAACGCACAATTTTGGGATAATGCAATGGGTGACGAATCTAATGAATTTCACAGAGAGGTAGTGCGTCCCAAAGTAACGGAACTTCTATCTCCTAATCCTGCGGATTACATTTTGGATATTGCGTGTGGCAATGGAAATTATTCTTCGTATCTTGCACAAAGAGGCGCTTCGGTTGTCGCTTTTGATTACAGCAAAAAAATGATAGAATTGGCTAAAAGACGGCAATCACAATATGCAAAACAAATTGAATTTTGTGTGGCGGATGCGACCGATAGAAAAAGTATATTAGAATTAAAAAGAAATCGAGCCTTTACGAAAGCAGTTTCTAATATGGCAATTATGGATATTACGGATATTGAACCACTTCTTATGGCTGTTTATGAACTGTTGCAGGAAAGCGGAATTTTTGTCTTTGCAACGCAACACCCTTGTTTTGTCACGTTGACTGAAAAATATATGACACCGCACAGTTACTATGATATAGCGATTGAAGGGCAACCGAAAGAGCAGATTTATTATCATCGTTCCATACAAGATATTTTTAACCTTTGTTTTAGAGCTGGATTTGTCATTGATGGATTTTATGAAGAATGTTTTAAAACCAACAAAGAAATTCCTATGGTAATGATAGTAAGGCTTAAGAAGGTAAAACGTGATAGCTTAAAATAAATTCAAGTTTGTCGGGTAAATAGCAAACCCAGCCGAGCCAGTCAACGGTCAAGATGAACGGCGCATATGCGCAGCCGTTGACAGCCCCGCCCGCCTTTGCTGGTAGGCAATCAAGGGGCGACAGCAAGAAGTGCCACCGCCCCGCACTATTATTCAGAAAGGGGAATTTCCATGACCGACCAGATAGCCTATCAAGAATATATCCAGCGCAGGTACAACGCCTTTTGCAAGACTGTTATCCGCTGTGCCGCCTTGGACAAGATTTTGAAGCTTAAACGGCAATGGGAACGGCAAGTTTCCCTTGACTATCTGATGAACGAGAAGTTTGTCCAGTTTGCCGCGTCGGAGCCGGACGAGGAATACCCATTTACCGTCTGCGGTCAGACCGTCCTGCTCTGCAACGCCGCCCTTGCCGACGCGATCTCTGTTTTGCCGGAGCAGACGCGGGAAGAAATCCTGCGCTATTACTTTCTGCGCCAGCCGCAGCGCGTGATCGGCGCGTGTATTGGCCGGTCACGCAGCACAGCGGGGCGGCATATCCAAAAACAACCCACTAATTCGTAAAGGAGAATGTAACTTCATGTTTGCTAAAAATTCAAAGGCATATTCTGTCTACCTGCTGTTCCGATTTGTCTTTTCCCTGGCGCTTTCTATGTCCACAGTGCTTTCCAACGTGTACTACCTGAAGGTGGTGCAGCTGGATGCTTTCCAGCTTGTCCTGGTAGGGACGGTTCTGGAGACCTCCTGCTTTCTGTTCGAGATGCCCACCGGTGTGGTGGCGGATTTGTATAGCCGTCGGCGCTCGGTGCTGATTGGAATGTTCCTCTACGGCCTGGGCTTTCTGATGGAGGGTGCGCTACCGTGGTTCGCGCCGGTTCTGCTGGCCCAGGTTGTCTGGGGTTGCGGTGATACCTTCATCACCGGCGCTCTGGAGGCGTGGATTGCCTCGGAGGAAGAGGACAAACCCATAGACAAGGTGTTCCTGCGGGGCAGTCAAATGGGGCAAATCGGCGGCGTTCTGGGCGTGGTGCTGGGCACACTGCTGGGAAACATAAACCTGCAAATGCCTGTCATCTTTGGGGGCAGTTTGTGCTTGTTGTTGGGGCTGGTGTTGGTTCGCATCATGCCAGAAACCAACTTCTCCCCTGCTATTGAGGAACGGCAGGGCTTGCTTAAAGACTTTGTCTGCCTGTTCAAGCTCAACCTGGGCTTTGTGAAAGGCGCACCTGTGTTGCTGGCGCTCTTAGCAATCACACTATGCGGGGGACTTGCCAGTGAAGGCTTTGACCGGCTCTCCACCGCTCATTTTCTGGATGACACGGTAATACCCGTTATCGGGCCGCTGAACAGCGTCACTTGGTTCGGTGTTATCAGTCTTATCGGCAGAGGCTTAGGTATTCTGGCTTCTCAGTTGCTCATCGCCCGCATGGAGAAAAAAGGGACTGTCAGCCGAACCAGTGTGGTCATGTCCACCAGCGCCGGGTATATCCTGTGCCTGGTTCTCTTCGCGGTGGGGCGGAGCTTTTGGTTCATGTTGTTGATGTTCCTGCTGGCGGGGCTTATGCGCACCATCAAGGAGCCTGTGCTGGCCGCCTGGATGAACGACCATGTGGATGAGAAAATGCGCGCCACAGTCTTTTCCACCAGCGGACAGCTGGACTCTTTCGGGCAGATCATCGGCGGGCCTATTGTGGGGCTGGTAGCCCAGCAGGTGTCCATACCCTGGGGGCTGGTCTGTACCGCTTTCCTGCTGTTGCCCGCGCTGTTCTTAGTGCCGGTGGCGGGAAAGAAGCGGGATTGATATGGCATAGTTAAGTTTACTGACGAGCGGGAGATTACTTCCGCTCGTCTTCATTTAGTAGCGCAAAATTTGAGGACTCTTTATTTCCTTATTCGGTATAGCGGAGGCGGCTGTCAATTCGACATAATTTTCTTGTGATACTTTACCGTACATGAGCATTTGCGCCCGGATTGTCGTTGCCGTAACCCTCCATGAGGTTAATGGCACCCCAAATGCCAAGACCTGCGCCAAGCGCGATAACCAAAGTCTGCAATACACCAACTGCGCTGTTGAAAAACTCCATATAAACCTCGCTTTCTGCCGCTGTGCGGCTCAAAAAAAGTTGTTGAAAATGAAAATGCCGCCGTTATTCCTCGGCGGCTGCGTCCTCGTCGGACAAATCTATTTCGTATATGTCAAAGGCTTCATCGGGCTTTACGATTGCCGGACGGGTAGACATATACCGTTCCACGTCAAAAGCGTTTCTTTTGTCGAAGTCGGAAAGGTATTTGTAGTTCGGGTGTTTCGTGATGTCGTATTTGTCGCTTAAAAAGGGACGCACACCGCGTAGCTGCAAAATACATTTCCCACCGTCCATAACTGCTATTTCGTCCTGTGTCATCAGCTCCTTTCCTAATTTTTGATAAGTAAGTCCATGAGAAACCTGCGTGCCGCGATTTTCGGAAGTATTGAAACTGTCGATTGTTTCCCGTCCCAAGTTATCCGAAATATCCTTTGCATTTTTCCCACGTCCTCCCAAAAACAAGGTGCTGTCGGCATTATCAAGTATGATTTCTGCCGCGTCCTTGTAAATGGCTTTTAGTTGGCTCTGCGATTGCAGAATGATAGAAGCGGACATTTCCCTGCTGCGAATGGTCGCAATTAACTTATCAAAGCGGGGTATCTGCCCGATGTTGGCAAATTCATCAAGCAAAAACCGGACATGAATAGGCAATTTGCCGTTGTATTCGTCGTCCGCTTTATCACAAAGCAAATTGAAAAGCTGCGATTGCAGAATAGCGATAACAAAATTAAAGGTGTCGTCGGTATCGCTCATTATGAGGAAAAGCGCGGTTTTCCTGTCGCCCAATGTATCAAGTTCCAATTCATCATAGGACATGAGTTCCCGGAGTTCCTCTATATCAAAAGGGGCAAGACGCGCACCGCAAGAAATAAGGATTGACTTTGCCGTTTTGCCCGCCGCCAATTTGTATTTTTTATATTGCTTCACCGCGAAATGGTCGGGGCTGCGTTCTTCTAAATCGGCAAAGAGCAGATCAACGGGGCTTTGGTATTCCTCGTCGTCCTCGCGTGCTTCGCTTGCATTGATAAGTTCAAGCAGCGTTGTAAAGTTCATTTCCTCGGCGGGGGCTTCGTACCAGATGTAGCCCACCAACGCGCAATACAAAAGCCGTTCTGCCTTTACCCAAAAATCCTCCGCGCTTTTTTCTCCCTCACCTTTGGTATTCGCTATCAACGTATTTACCAGCTTCAAAATATCTTTCTCGCTGCGGATATACACAAAGGGGTTGTAGTGCATAGATTTTTTGAAGTTAATCGTATTCAGTACCTTAATGCGGTAGCCCGCCCGTTGCAGCAGCTTCCCGCACTCAATCAAAACCGTACCTTTCGGGTCGGTTAAGACGTAAGAGGAATGAAGCTGCATTAGATTAGGTTTGACAAAAAATCTTGTTTTTCCGCTGCCGCTGCCGCCGATCACGACGACGTTCTTATTTCTCGCGTACTTCGGCTGCTTCGGGCGGCTGTTCATGGTAAGCCGTTCCGTCTGCGTCAAAATGATGTTGTTTTGGAAATCCGGGTCTATGTAGGGCTTTATATCTTCGGCGTTTCCCCATCGGGCAGAGCCGTACTCCGCGCCCTTGCGGTATTTCTTCGCGTTTTTCCCTTTGACATAGACTATCAAGCGGATAATCACCGCACCGACAATGCCGACAAGCAAATCCAACGGGTAAACGCTCGGCAAGGCGTTTTCAAAGGCTGCGGAAAATCCTTGTGTGATATTCAGTATCTTTGCAGAAATATCCGCGCCGGGGCAAGCCGCACCGCCTGTCCGACTTTATCAAAGAGATAGACAAAGAACACATAGGGGATATTCGGAAGTATCAGCTTTTTGTAGTTGATCTGCTTCATATCTCGCGCCCCCTGTCCATTTTCTTTACCTTGTCGCGGGCGGCGTTAAGCTGCTTCGCCTTGTCCTTTGCAGCGGCAAGGGCTTTGCGGATAGAGGGCTTTTTCTCCCGGTTCAGCTTCTTTGCGGAAAACTCTTGAAACGCTGCGGTCATAACGTCCGCGTCCCGGCCTTTGAAAAACACAAGGTAACGGGTCTGCTCGCCCTTAACCTTTTTTAGCGAAAAATCTATGTTGTATTTCTTCGCCGTACTCTCAAAGGCTTTAATATTGCTGTCGGTGATCTCGATGTTGGAAACACCCGCGTTCTGCTTCATAAGCTGCCGCATGGTCTGTTTCCCATGCGCGGGTTTGCTTTTCTGCTCCAAAAACTTTTGGATTGCTTTCTGTAACGCCTGTTCGGTAAGCCGCGCCGCGCCTTTTCCCACTTTGACGTATAGGGCAATCGTTTTTTGGGTTACTTCCTCCTGCAAGGTATCAACTCCTTTCCCGGTAAAGTGCGGCTATGCTCATTCGCCGCCGTATAAGTCGTGATTGACAAGGGCGGTATAGTAGCTGTCAATGGTACTCGGCGCGTTGAACAGCACCGCTTTTAGATACTGCTTGATGTTGCGCACTTTGGTTGTGTTCTCCCTCATGCAATCCAAAACAAACTCAATATGGCTGCTGTTCAGCTTCAAAAACTTGGATTTCACCAATTCGGCGGGGTAGTCGTCCCCGGCAATACGGATTGTCTTTCGGGCTGTGCAGACGGTTTCCAGCATAAGGTCAACAATCTCGTCCAAACGGTCTTTGTCAATTTTGCAGTTTTGAATGAGATGGTCGTATTCGATATTGTCCTTGATAATCTCCCTGTAAATCTCTACTGCGCTATTGCTTTTCGCTTCCGTTCTTTTCCTTTCCGGCGGCGTAGCCGCTTCGCCATGCGCAAAGGGCAAGGGGTTTAGGGAATGGAAAGGAATGGAATCGGTACTTGATAAATCAGTAATTGATTGTTCTTTACTTAATATATCTTTATTTAATTGCGTTGGATTTTCCAACGTAGGTTTTTCCTGCGTAGGTTTTTCCAACGTTGGATTATCCAATGTTGGATTTTCCAATGTAGGTAAATCCAATATAGGCGGCTGTCCGCCGCTGGTAGCTGCTTCCGGCTCTCGCGGCTGCGGCTGCTCGTATATGACGTAATCTGCGCCCCGCAAGCGTCCCTTTTCGTCGCGCTCCCGGCTGCGCACGATATATCCGGCTTTTTCGAGTTCCTTTACCGCTTCGCGGATTGCGTCGATCTTCTCCCGGTTGATATGGGATAAGCCCGCAAGGGTATAATCCCAATCTTCGGGCAGCGAAAGCATTTGCGACAACAAGCCCTTTGCCTTTAAGGACAATTCCTTGTTTCGCAAGTGGTGGTTGCTCATAACGGTATATCCCGTATTTCGCTCCACTCTGAAAACTGCCATATTTCCTCACTTCCTCTCTTGGTATGCGTGGACAATTAGAAAGCCGTTTTCGGCTGTTTTGGTATTGCAATATGCCCTTTGCCGTTTTCGCGTCTGCAAAGCCGCATGGCACAAGGGCTTTTGCCCGTCTATTTGTCCATGCTGGCGTGCGTTTTCCGCGTCCTTTTGCCGGGGCAATAGGGACACTCTTTGAAAACGCAAAACTCATATTTCCACCCGGGGCGGTAGAAACGGCAAGTGCCGCAATCTTCATCATCTCCGGCACAACCGGATTGATAGCGGTCAAATCCCGGCTTCTGCTGCATGAGCAATTCAAACGCCCGCTGCTTGCCCTTTGTGAAATACATTCCGGCTGCACCTCCTTTCCTGCGGGCATAAAAAAACGGCGTTACTTTCTCCCCCAAAGGGGTTAAGGTAACGCCGTTTGTGTGCGTATTCAGTTTTTAACACATTCCCTGTCTATCCGCTGTCCGCAAAACCATTGATTTTATTAGCTTTTTGCCGCTATCGCTATCACACCTCATTATTCCAGCGCCCCGGTTTTCAAGCCATGCTTGCAGACATTGAGGCCGGGAAAGTGGGTACGGTCATCGTCAAGGACATGAGCCGGTTAGGGCGAAACTACTTGCAGGTAGGGTTTTACACGGAAATGCTGTTCCCTCAAAAGGGAGTGCGTTTTATCGCTGTCAACGATAATGTGGACAGCGCAAACGGCGGCATGGACAACGATTTTACCCCTCTGCGAAATCTGTTCAACGAATGGCTGGTGAGAGATACGAGCAAGAAAATCAAAGCAGTAAAACGAGCAAAAGGCATGAGTGGAAAGCCTGTTACCAGCAAGCCGGTATATGGCTATCTCATGGACGAGGACGAGAACTATCTCGTTGACGAGGAAACCGCGCCGGTTGTCCAGCAGATATACCAGCTTTGCCTTGCCGGGAATGGCCCGACCAAGATTGCCCGTATGCTTACGGAGCAGCAAATCCCCACGCCGGGGACGCTGGAATACCGCAGGACGGGCAGCACACGCCGCTACCACCCCGGCTATGAGTGCAAATGGGCGACGAACACCGTCGTTCATATCCTCGAAAACCGGGAGTACACCGGCTGTCTGGTAAACTTCAAGACGGAGAAGCCCTCTTACAAGGTCAAACACAGTGTAGAGAACCCCGTGGAGAAGCAGGCTGTTTTTGAGAACCACCATGAGCCTATCATAGACCGAGAAACATGGGAGCGCGTGCAGGAGTTACGCAAGCAGCGCAAACGCCCGAACCGCTATGATGAAGTGGGGCTGTTCTCCGGTATGCTGTTCTGCGCCGACTGCGGCCATGTGATGTATCAGCAGCGGTATCAGAACAAGAACCGCAAGCAGGACTGTTACATCTGCGGCAGCTACAAGAAGCGTACCCGTGACTGTACGGCACACTTTATCCGCACCGACCTTTTGACGGCGGGCGTGCTTTCCAATCTCCGGCAAGTGACGGAATACGCCGCCAGGCATGAGAGCCGCTTTGTAAAGCTGCTCATCCAGCAGAACGAAATCGGCGGCAAGAGAAAGACCGCCGCAGCCACGAAGCAGCTTGAACAGGCCCAGACACGCATTGCCGAAGTGAACCGCATTATCAAGCGGCTGTATGAGGACAATGTAAGCGGCAAAATCAGCGACGAGCGTTTCATGGAGCTGTCGGCGGACTATGAGCAGGAGCAGCGGGAACTGAAAGACCGGGCTGCCGCTTTGCAGGAGGAACTTTCCAAGTCGCAGGCCGCCACCGTCAACGCCGAGAAATTCATGGGGATTGTGAGAAAGCACCTTGCTTTTGAAGAATTGACCCCCACCCTCTTGCGGGAAATGATTGAGAAAATCGTCGTGCATGAGTGCAGCTATGACGAGAACGGCACCCGCAGGCAGGACATTGAGATTTATTACAGCTTTGTCGGCAAGATAGACTTGCCGGAAGCCTAACGCCTGACCTATCCGACACAGCCCTAAGTGTCGGATAGGAACGGCAAAATTTTTTACACTTCTATTACTTCTTTATCGCACATTAGCAAAATAGACCGGCTTAAAACAGTACACAAATTAACAATCTTAGATGAAGCTGCTGCTTTACGTATTCTTGAAAAAGTAAATTACTATCGTATCAGTGCTTATGGCATTGGTTTGAAGAAAGCGTCAAATTCCGAAGAAAGTGCTGCACAGCAAAAACTTACCATTTGTCAAACATCATCAGGAAGCATATGGCGGACATTTTCCCATTTGGGCAGCTGTTGAACTTATGACATTTGGAAATATTGCATCTCTTTTGATAAAGCGGATGCTTCACAGCAATGAGCAATGGGAATCTTTTCTGAAAGATATAGACAAAACCATAAATAAATACAAAGATGTAATCATTCTCTCATTTATTGGTTTCCCATCAAATTGGTATGATGTTTTATCTGAACCAGTGACTGGTATATGAATCTCATGATGCTGTGACTCATAGACACAACTCAGTTTTAATATTTGCAGACATAAGACACTAGTCAATTGGTGTCTTATTTTTATACTGAAAAATAACAAGTGATGAATTTTAACTTTTGACATTAATGACCTTACAAACAAAAGTTTGTGCCTAATTAGTGCACATTCGTGTGCCTAATCTGTCCATAGAAAAAGTAATCATTATAAGGTATGATTTTTTCAGAACAGATTACATCTGTTCTGAAAGATCGGACCTTGACAACTGAATATACATTCATCAGGCACATCCCTGTGCGGGTTTTGAAAGGAACCAGCCGAAGAAGCTATACGTGATGAAGTGCAGTCGTCCCTCTGTGACTTAACGGAGATAAGAAACTGCGCTGAGCGATACCTATGAAGCTTCAAAATGCCGGACCGCTTCCGGCAGTGGCAATTAAACGTACAGGCACAATGGTACTTCTGTCCAGCCACAGCCCCGTCCTAAGACGGGATCACGCAATGGGGGCAGCTCCGGGAGATCCTCGGAGGAGCATAGATTCTGACTCATGGAAGCCGGGAGCACCCGGACACCTGTATGAAGAAAGTGATCTTCGATGTCTTTTAGGACAGCGACCTGGCAATCTATGAGAAACTGCTGGGGACAGCAGGCAGGGATGCAAAGGGATTTAAGAAGATAAGATAACGATTAAAAGATCATATGTTAGTAAGCGGCTGTAATTCGGCAAAGGGATACTTTGGCCGGATTGCAGCTGCTTTTTTTGTGGACAAAATTTTTTTCTATACATTTGTGTTATAGCATAGTTTAATTGCTAATTTCTATTTTGATGCAATATGCTTAAAAAATTATTTTACCAAGATATGATTTATATTGACAAGTAACAACATTGTCGTTACAATACAAATGATAGGAGGCATTGTCATGGAGAAATCAACAACATTGAATTTAAGAGTAAATCCGACATTAAAGCATGATGCAGAGTCTGTTTTGGGACGTTTGGGAATACCAATGTCTACAGCTATAGATATGTTTCTTAATCAAATTGTATTAGTAGGTGGAATCCCCTTTCCTGTGAAGCTACCTAATGCACCAGATAGCATAGATGTCTCCCAGATGAGTGAAGAACAGATTCATGCCAAACTACAGAAAGGTTATGAATCATATAAAGCGGGAAGAACACAAAACGCAGCTCAGGCATTTGAAAAATTTAGGGAGAACCATACCTGATGAAGGAGTACATAGTTGATATAACGGATGATGCTCTAGCGGATATGGATGCGCTTTATGAATATATAGCAACTGAACTTCAATCGCCGGAGAATGCAATAGATCAGTATAAACGTATTGCAGATGCAATTTTGTCATTAGATTCTTTTCCAGATAGATTTGTTTTGTTTGAACATGAACCGGAGCATTCTTTGGGCATTCACAAGATGATTGTAGATAACTATGTTGTATGTTATGTGATAGATCCTGGAATTGTTACGGTAACTGATGTGCTTTATGGGGCATCAGATCTTCATAAAAAATTGACAGAGCGACATGGCTAATGTTGTGATTGATTAAAGATGGGATAATCCTCCTGAAGCATGGAGGGCTGGTAAAGGCAACCATGACCACAGAGCTTCAGAAGAGCATCACTGGAAAAGTATACGAGGGCATGATCACGAAGGAAGATGTAAAATTTTAGAGTTGCGACAAAAAACAGGAATAGACAGGACGTGGAAATGAAGAAAAATATAGTTCTTATTGGTATGCCGGGTGCTGGGAAAAGTACCGTCGGCGTAGTGCTGGCAAAAAAGCTGGGATATCACTTTTTGGATTCAGATATTTTGATACAGGAGAGCGAGGACAGGACGCTTCCAGAGATCATTGCGGCTGAGGGTACAGACGGATTCTTAGATATTGAGGACAGGGTAAACAGCAGGATTGACGTCGAAAAAAGTGTGATAGCCACAGGCGGCAGCGCTGTCTACGGCAAAAATGCGATGGAGCATTTGAAATCAATCGGCACCGTGGTCTATCTGGCAGTATCATACAAGAGCCTTGAAAAAAGACTTGGCGACCTGACTGACAGGGGAGTCGCATTAAAAGAGGGACAGACGCTTCTTGATCTCTACAACGAGCGCTGTCCCCTCTATGAAAAATATGCGGATGTCACAATTGATGAAGAGCTTTTCGATATTCCGAGTACGGTGAAGGCTATTATTTCACAAATATCTGCCAGGTGAACAAGATTTCCCGGCAGCTCTATGGTAGAGCGGATCAATCTCGTCAGCGATTGTATTAAACTGGTCAAGTGTCTTTTCACACTATCAGCTGCAGCTTCTGGTCCAGCAGTGAGAAGGTCACTGAATCGGTCTTAATGGCGACCTCGCCATCTGTGTGAAGCCAAAGAGGCTGTGAGGTGGTGACAGTCATTTTTTTGAAGTTGAAGTGATGGACGCCGGACTGGCTGTAGTAGCTCCTGCTCCCGCGACGCGCGCCAGGGAAAAATCTGAGTATATGTGCAGCAGACATATCGCCGATAGCTACTATGGACAGCCTGCCGTCAGTTCCGGACGCGTCCGGCGCAAAGCGGTATCCGCCGCCTTCGTATGGCAGATTGAAAGCAGCTGTAAAAAGTATCCGGTCCAGATGAACAGTTCTGCCGTCATCAGTGACTCCATCGCAGGCAATCCTTTTTGAATAGACGGAATTCAGGGTGCGGTACGCAATAGCGCCGTAGGAAAGCATCCCCAGGTGAAGCCTGTTCAGAAAAGATTTGGTATTTGAATTCAGTGCTTCCTCGCAGACACCAGCGTCAAAGCCAATGCCGGAGCTTATCACGAAACGCATGTCGTCAGGTATAATGGCGGCATGCTGTCTTGAATAGATTTCTGTGCGGTGGTTCAGATGCACATTTCCTATATCTAAAAGCCTGCATACCTGGCTGTCGGTTATTTTTTCAATGAAGTGATGCAGCTGCTCATCGGTTTTTAAAGCAGGAATGCCAAGTCCACGCGCGAAATCATTCCCGGAACCGTTCGGGATGAAGCCGAACTTTATCTGCGAAAAATCCTTTATTCCGTTTATGACCTCGTTTATCGTACCGTCACCGCCGCAGACGATGATCGTGTCGCTTGAAATCTTACCTGCGATTTCTCTCGCATGACCAGGCCCTTTAGTCTCATAGACACGGTACGGAATCTGCTTTTTCTGAAGCTCTTCGCAGAGGAGTTGCACAGCTCTGCCGTCGCCTTTTCCTGAATGTGATGAAGGATTTGTTATTATCGAATACATGAAAATCTCTTTTCTGTTTTAAAGTTTCACTGCCATATATTGGCTTGTAATTATGGCATTTATAAAATTATTCAGATGCTCAAAAGATAGAATATCTTTTGGACCAGGTATCATATAATTGTAGCAGTTATTTAAAAAAAGTGTAGGGAAAGTGATGTAATAAATATATTGACAAAGTATTATTGCCGTGATATTATTTCTATAGTTGAAATGATGATTATTACAAAAAGGCAAGAGGTGACTCCGATGTATTTTTTCAATCCAAATAATTTGATGACAAAAGGCGCGAAGATGAGCGATGAGGAAAAGCTTTTACTTTTTAAAGAAAAGATAGATAGCGCGGCTGCTGTAGTGATCGGCTCGGGTTCGGGACTCTCAACGGCAGCAGGCTACACCTATTCAGGAGAGAGGCTGCAGAAGTACTTTGGCGATTTTGCTTTTAAATACGGCATCCGCGACATGTACTCAGGCGGCTTTTATCCGTATCAGACGATGGAAGAATTCTGGGGATTCTGGTGCCGTTATATCTGGATAAACCGCTATGCGCCGATTCCGACCGACCTCTATGAAAGGCTCTTTGACCTCGTGAAGGATAAGGACTATTTTGTTTTGACCACAAATGTGGACCACTGCTTCCAGAGAAGCGGCTTTGATAAGCACAGGCTTTTTTATACGCAGGGAGATTACGGTCTTTTTCAGAGCAGTGATCCGCAGGGGAAATCTCTCGAGAAGACCTATGACAACTATGATCAGATAAAGGAAATGGTACTGTCAGAGGGCTTTGAGATAGGCTTGGATGGTGAGCTTATAATCCCTGAGGGAAGAAAGATAAAGATGACGATTCCATCAGAGCTCGTTCCGTACTGCCCGGACGACGGAGAGCTGATGACCACAAATCTCCGCTGCGACGACAGCTTTGTCGAGGATGATGGCTGGCACAGCGCGTCAAGGCACTATCATAATTTTCTCAGAAATCATGAAAAAATGAACGTTCTCTACCTGGAGCTGGGTGTCGGGATGAACACGCCCGTGATCATAAAATTCCCGTTCTGGAAATATACCAAAGAGAATCCGAACGCATTTTACGCCTGCATAAATAAAGGTGAAGCAGGCTGTCCGGATGAAATCAAAGACAGATCAGTATGCATAGACGGAGATATCTGGGAGGTCTTGTCCGCAAAGGTAAACTCGTGAACAGTGCGAAGAGGAGTGCTGCCATTTTCAATCTGATTGCCTTCAAATGCTAGAATAGGTTTTCTTCAGCATCTTTCCTTATAATTATAATGGCACTCAGCACGAACTGTATTATTGAGATATAACGGTATCCCATATTCCAGCCCTGTCCCCGGTCAATGGCAAATCCCATGATATATGGTCCGACAGAGGCTCCGACTCCCCACATACAGTGAAGCCAGCTCATGTGACGGCTGGCAAAATGCAGTGCGACATAATTATTAAGCGCTGCATCCACGCTTCCAGCTCCAAGTCCGTACGGAATCGCCCAGAGACAGAGTACCGGGAAACTGCTGCTTATCGAAAAGCCAAGCAAAGCCACAGCTGTTGTCAGCACAGATGCTGCTGTAACTTTTCCTGCGCCGAATTTTCTTGTAAGCCTGTCACTCATCAGGCTTGATACGATCGTCCCGAATGCTATGATCATTGAAATAATACCGGCATAGGATATCGGCACCGAAAATCCCCTATACATGGATGGCCATGCCGAGCCGAGCAGAGAATCAGGCAGTCCGAGACTGATAAATGCCAGATAGATTATTGCTAATAGAAGTCCAATCATAAAATACCTCCAGAGTCTGCTTTCATATCAGATGACTGTAAAAGTGGATAGAAAGATACATGCAGAAGGCATATCCGTCAATTGAATTGCTAATGTAATAATATCGCAAATGCCGGTTTCTTTAGAATTCCATATCATTTGTCCGCTTGATATATCTTCCGATTCCATCAAGCCCCGGATAGATTGAACGTTCATCAATTCCAAGGATTGAGAGACTTTCGAGTGAAGATTCCTTGGTGTCGGCAGGGATTATGATTTTGTGGACCATGATCCTCGGGGATGCTTTTGCATCTTCACGCAGATCATCAGAAGGATTTTTTGTGGAAAAATATGCTCCATCCGTTTCATTAAGTGGCTCCTGATCGAAGCCCCAGACAAGGAAGGCGCTTCGCTGGGAAGCCATTCTCTCTTCGAGAAAGTAAGGCTCGACAACGAAAGGCTTCCTGACTGACTCGTATTTTCTATCTCCGTTTAAAATTCCGGAAACGATATCCTTATGCTTTGTCTTCTTGTAAACGTCTTTTTCAAGGCCCTGCATCTGAAGGTCTCCGGAGATGACATAGACTGCACCGTCTTTATCCAGGTCGTCCTGCCCGAGACACGCAAACCACATGGCGACGAGAGGATTCCTCGTTATATCGAGAAGTCTTGTAGGGACGCCATGGTGCTGGGCCAGAACTGTCCAGTTCCAGATATCGTCTTCAGGAATAGAGCTGTAACGCCTCGCTTCACGCATAAAATTGTGCAGGCAGTTGCGCTCGTATTTTCTGAACTGCTCAGGTGAATGACACATGTCGTTTTGCCTGTAAGCAGATGGGATAAGACTGTGGCTTTTGTCTGAAACACCTCTGAAATAAGGCAGGCCGCGCTGAAGGTAATCGTCCTGTGATACCCTGTTTAGTCCGGAATAAATAGGCTCGATCTTATTTAAAAAATCGTGAATCGTTTTAAATTCTATCATATATTCGTAAGTTTATTGATCTCGTCGGTCAGATATATATATAAATTACGCTGAAAAGTATCAGTCATGCGGCTGCAGGAAGAACTTGCCTGCGATTTTTTCAGTGCGGATCACGTTGCAGAAAGCTGCCGGGTCTATCTCCTTTACTTTTTTGATGACACGGGCCTCTTCTGCGGCGCCGATTACTGAATAGACGATCTTTCTCTTGTTTTTTTCATGGGAGCCGAGTCCGTCGACTATAGTGCCGCCGTGGTCGGTCTCGGCGTAGATCATCGCGCAGACAGCATCAGGGATCTTCGTGATTATCAGGAGTGTCACCTGCTGATAGTTCCGGTACATGATGTGCTCGACCTGAGTAGTGGCGAACTGGAAAATGATAGAGTAGAGCGCTTTGTCCCAGCCGAAGAGAAGGCCGGAGACTAAGAGGATTACGACGTTTATTCCGAGGATCACATTGAAGGAATCACGGCCCGTCCTCTGAGAGATAAAGATCGAGATAAAGTCGGTTCCGCCGGTCGTCGTGTCATTGCGCAGGCAGAGCGAGATCGCAACCCCGTTTATGATGCCGCCGAAGATGCTTATCAGAAGAGTATCGTAGGTGATCACATATTTCGGCAGAAAATCGGTGAGTACCGATGAGAGGGCTATCACAAAGAGTGATGAGCCGGTGAATTTTTTTCCAATAAAACGAAAACCTATGTAGATAGGAATGGCGTTTATCGCAAGGTTGAGGGGAGTGTATGGAATCGCGACCTTTGCGAACTTTGCAAAGGAGCGCTGTATCAGGAGGGCGAGACCTGTCGCTCCTCCGGGCACAAGGCCACCCGTAGATACGAAAGTATTGATATTTATCGCCATCAGAAGCGAGGAAGCTACGATGACGAAGAACTGTTTTATTATAGTGTTTTTCCTGATTTTCTCCATTAGCTTATTATAGCTGAAATGCAGATTTTTACAATATCTTACTGGATGAATTTACGCCTGAATTTGCGTAAGAAAATTGTCGCATTGGATGCGAAAGTGTAGTAAAATTAACATAATATTACACTTCGCCGGAGGAAAGAAAAATGGACGCTATAATGAAATTTACGGATTCGATGGACTCATTCCTGTACACCTATGTTCTTGTGATCATACTGATCGCGGCCGGGATTTATTTTACGATCGCGACAAAGGGAGTGCAGGTTAGGATGTTTCGTGATGCGCTCCGCGTTATCATGGAGAAGCCGGCGAAGAAAGGCTCCGTATCTTCTTTTCAGGCGCTGATGGTCTCTACGGCGTCCCGTGTCGGCACTGGAAATATCATCGGTGTCGCCTCAGCGATAATGCTGGGCGGTTATGGTGCGGTCTTCTGGATGTGGGTCATCGCATTTATAGGTGGCGCCACTGCATTTATAGAGAGTACTCTGGCTCAGGTCTACAAAAAACGCGCTGTGAATGGCGGATGCTACGGCGGCCCTGCTTACTATATCGAAGCGGCGCTGCACAGCAGAGTCCTGGGTGTGGCATTTGCCATAGCTATGATCCTTACATACGCAGGCGGATTTAATATGCTCTGCTCCTACAACCTGCAGTCTACTTTTAAAAGCTACAGCTTCTACAACGATACGGTGACTCCGATCGTTATCGGCGCCATCACAGCGTTTCTTGTAGCTTTTTGTCTTTTCGGCGGCGGAAAGAGAATCGTGAAGGTGACTTCGACACTGGTCCCGTTTATGGGATGTGCCTATGTCCTTGTCGCCGTGATAGTTGTGATCCTTCGTGCCCCGGTTCTTCCAGCGGTTTTTTCAAGGATTTTCCACGAGGCATTCGACTTCCATGCGATCTTCGGCGGCTTCGTCGGTTCCTGCATGATGTACGGAATCAAGCGTGGACTTTACTCTAATGAGGCGGGCGTAGGCTCAGCTCCGAACGCTGCGGCTGCCGCAGATGTCTCTCATCCTGTAAAGCAGGGCCTTGTACAGATGATATCAGTCTTTATCGACACTCTGATCCTCTGCACCTGCACCGCGTTCTTATGTCTCTGCTCAGGCGTTGACCCATCTGGCATCACAGACAATGCAACCTATGTACAGGAGGCGCTTCACGCTGTTCTCGGCGGATTCGGCCCGGTATTCCTTACCGTTTCGATGGTTCTCTTCGCATTCACGACGCTTATCGGGAACCTGTTCTACATGGACAACCTCCTGATCTATCTCCATAAAAAAATCCCTTCAGGTCGTTTTATGCTTGGATTCCGTCTGGCAGCAGTGCTTTTGATTTTCGCTGGTGCCAGCATGAAGGCATCGCTTCTCTGGAATCTTGCAGATATCCTGATGGGATTTATGGCGATTATAAATATTCCTGTGATCGTTACCCTTCACCGCACGGCGCTTACAGCGTTAAAGGACTACTGCGCACAGCGCAGGGCGGGAAAGAACCCTGTCTTTAAGGCTGAGACAGTCGGCCTCGAGGGAAAACTCGATTTCTGGGAATAATGAATTCTAAATGACAGAGGTGCTTTTCTACTTACCGAGCACCTTAGCAAATTCTTCCTGGGTGATAGGCTTGTAATAGAGATATCCCTGGATCATGTCGCAGCCGGCATCGAGCAGGAAGTCGCGCTGCGCCTTTGTCTCTACGCCTTCAGCGATAACAGAGGCACCGATTCCGTGCCCCATCTCTATAGTCGAGCGTATAATAGCCTCGGAGGTACGGCTTGTTCCGATTTTGTGGATGAAGCCCATATCGAGCTTTATGATATCAAAGTCGAAGCTCTCAAGAGTCGATAGAGATGACATTCCACTGCCGTAATCGTCGAGCAGGATGTCGATTCCGAGGTCTTTCAGCTCCTTTAAGAAATTGATGCCCTCAGTTTCGAGAACAGCAAACGAAGATTCTGTGACCTCGAACTTGATGTAGTCGTTCGCATTCTCAATGGCTTTAATCCTTTCGACTATGTAATTCATTATAGCCGGATTGTAAAAATCAATCTGCGAGAGATTCACATCGCAAGGCACTGTCTTAAGCCCCTGACTCTTTCTCCACAGATTAAAATCCAGTACAGAATCTACCATCAGGCGGGTGATCTTTGAGATCTCGCCGTTTTTACTGAAGGCCGGGAGAAATTTGTACGGAGCCAGAAGTCCTCTCGAGTGATGATTCCAGCGGACCAGAGCCTCAGCACTGACTATCTGGGAAGTGCCGGTATCGACGACAGGCTGGTAGTAAGGAATCAGCTCATTGTCCTTTATCGAGTGATCCAGATCCCGAATCAGGTTCTGAGTCTTCAGGTAGTCTTCGCGCATCTTACTGTCAAACACGCCTGTATAGTGCTCTTCCTCACTCGTCTTGTTCTCGGCCAGTTTCGCCCAGCTGATCATTACAGACATATTTTCATTGCTGTCATGTATGTGGTAAATTCCAAGTCTTATATTGTAATCGTATTCGATTACATTGTCCTCGTAAGTCCTGAAGGTGATGCGGTCGAGATTCTCCTCTGTCAGGTTGTCGTCAGGGACGAGCATGACAAAGTGGTCGGCCTCGAGACGACCCATAAGGAGCGGATGGAGAATGTCTTTTAGCACATGCTGTTCGTTAAAGATCAGCAGATCGCCGTTCTTATCCCCAAAGCTGTCGTTGAAATCTTTGAAATCCTGAATATTTGCGTAGCAGATCGAGTACCCGATCGAGAGGTCGAGGCTCTTTATCATATTCGAGGCAGCCCTTGTGAAGCCGTCGCTCGAGTATTCGTCTGTCATCCAGTCGTGGTCGATGATAAGCTCGATATCGATGATTAGAGCCATGAATTCGTCACTGCTGGATCCTCTGTAGATTCGAAGGCTCTTCGTCCTTTTCCCCTCCGGGGTATTTACGTGAAAAGCCCTGACAAAGACGCCTGCTCTTCTGATATCAGAGAGGACGACAGACAGTCCGGCCTGATCTGGCAGAGTCTGCTTTTCATCATCTACACTCAGCTTGTCAGAAATCGTCTGGATCAGCTCATCGTAATCATTTATAGTAAGGTCGCTTATACCATTTTTCTTGAAAAAATCACTGTAGTGGAAGAACTGTACGGATTTGTCCTGTGCATTGATCTGAAACACAGCGTCAAATGCCGAATCGGAGAGGGTGCTGATATCCGGAGTCTTTCGGTAATCACTGGCTGTGGAGCCGGAACCGTAAGTTTTCTCCTTTGAATCTGAAAAAATGCCCATATTGTCCACGCTTTCATAAAAACTGTAAAGTTTATTTGTTACAGCCCACTTCTTTATTTTACCACTAGAACAGTACTAGTGACAATACTATAAAAAGTTAATTCTTTACTAAGACACTTTACAATCCCGGACTTTTCATATAAAGTATGGATGTTTAAAAAAATAAGGATTTTTTAGAAAGACTGCAATTATGACAGAAAAAAATAATACACGCAAGCCGATGTCGCTTGAAGAAATACACGCCCGTCTTCTCTATATGATGAAGGTCTTTACGGGCTACTGCGAAGAGCACGGTCTGAAATATTACCTGGTCGGAGGAACTCTGCTCGGGGCTATAAGGCACCACGGCTTTATCCCGTGGGATGATGATGTCGATATAGGGATGCCAAGGCCTGACTATGAGAGGCTTTTAGACCTTGCAGAGAAGGAGCCTATAGGTGAGGGATTCGATCTTCGTTCCGGGGACCGCGGGACACTTTCGATTCCGTATGCCAATTTCATGGACCTTCATACTGAACTCGATCGTGCGACCTCAGAATATCTGGCAGAGAAGTATCAGAACCTGCATCTTTTTCTGGATATTTTTCCGTATGACGGCTGGGGTGATACTGACGAAGAGTGCAGGCAGGTGGTAAAGAAGGGACAGAGGTATCTTTTCCACGTGCTGAATTCGAGAGCCAAGTGCTTTCATGGCACGACCCTTGCAAAGAAAATTTTGAAGACGCCCGTTGTACTCTTTGAGAGGATCAGGGGAAATAAGAGAATAGTGCACTCTTTCTGCTCATGGGCTAAGTCCGTGGCTGACTACGACACCGCGAAATTCATTGGCTCAATCACCTGTGTCACAGGCGGGATGGGCGAGAGGGTCCACGCTGAAGATATCAAAAGATTCAGAAAGGTCCCGTTCGAGGATACGGAATTCTATGTGACCGAGGCAGCCAACGAGTACCTGTGCGGCAAATACGGTGAAGACTATATGGAACTTCCACCTGCTGAGAAACGGGTCACACACAGAATGAAAGTCTATTTAGTTTAAAATTTCTGCTTGACTTAAACGGCCAAATACTATAAAATATCATTTGTTCGTGACTAAGGCGGACATGCCCAGTTAGCTCAGTTGGTAGAGCAGGGGACTGAAAATCCCCGTGTCTCTGGTTCGATTCCGGAACTGGGCACGCAGGTGTAGTTCAATGGTAGAACACCAGCCTTCCAAGCTGGATACGTGAGTTCGATTCTCATCACCTGCTTTTTTGATATCATAATTTATGCAGGCGTCGTATAACGGTTATTATATCAGCTTCCCAAGCTAAGGATGCGGGTCCGACTCCCGTCGCTTGCTTTTTATTGAATACGTTCTTGACGCTTATCATAAATCTCTGTAATATTGAATGGCATTTCATTCTGTACGGAGGTTTATTTTTTTATGACAAAGAGCATGACGGAAGGTGCCATCCTTCCACAGATCGTTAAATTTTCAATTCCTCTCCTGCTCGGCAATATAGTCCAGCAGACGTACAATTTCATAGATGCGATGATCGTAGGGCGGACGCTCGGAGCCGATGCCCTTGGAGCCGTCGGAGCGAGCAGTTCTGTACAGTTTCTGGTGCTCGGGCTTTGCATTGGCACATGTATCGGGTTCGGAGTGCCTGTGGCGCAGAGATTCGGCGCCAACGACCTGAAAAATATGAGACGATTCATTTATAACAGCTGGGTTCTTACCGCAATTATGATGGTAGTTATCACGGCACTGACGGCGCTTCTCTGCAATCCGATCCTTATGCTTCTTAAGACTCCGAAGTCTATTTATCATGATGCTTACTGGTATCTTTTGATAATCTTTTTAGGGATTCCGGCGACTCTCGCCTACAACCTGCTGTCGTCAGTTCTTCGCGCAGTCGGGGACTCGACGACGCCGTTTATTTTCCTGCTGTTCAGCGCAGTGCTGAATATTTTCCTGGATCTCTTCTGCATCCTTGTACTGCATCTCGGGGTTCCGGGAGCAGCACTCGCTACGATCGCATCTCAGGCGGTTTCAGCGCTTCTCTGTTATTTTTATCAGAAAAAGAAGTTTAAAATACTGACTATTCAGGAAGAGGAGAAGGGCTTCGATAAAAAGAAGGCGCTGAAACTTCTTTACATCGGACTTCCGATGGGACTGCAGTATTCTATCACAGCGATCGGCTCGATGGTCGAGCAGTCCGGAAACAATTCGCTCGGAGCCGTCTACACTTCGGCTTTCTCGGCTGCGTACAGGATAAAGCAGATGGCGATGTGCCCGTTTGATGCTGTGGCCTCTGCCGTATCGACTTTCGTCGGGCAGAACTACGGCGCGAGAAATGGAGACAGGATCAAAAAAGGCATCAGACAGGGCGTTGTGCTTGGCGTAAGTTACGGTATTCTGATAGGGCTTGTCCTGATATTTTTCGGAAGATATATGTCGATGGCGCTTATCTCAGATACCGGAGCCAAAACATCGCAGATCCTCGATGCTTCGGCTGAGCTGCTCAGATACAACGGGATCTTCTTCTGGCTTCTCGGCATTTTAAATGTAGTAAGGCTTGCGGTTCAGGCACTAGGCTACTCAAATCTGGCGATCGTATCTGGTGTTACCGAGATGGTGGCGCGCTCTGTGACAGTAATCGGATTCGTACCGCTCAGCGGCTACAGGGTCATCTGCTTTACAGATCCGATAGCCTGGATTTTTGCGACGGCCTATTCGGCGCTGATCTGCATCTATGTCACAGGGAAGATAGCGAAGAGACTTAAGGCGGAAAAGGGAAGACCAGCGGTTATGCCTTCATAAAAACATGATTTAAAAGGTGGTTAAGAAATTTAACACCGGAACCGATATAGAAATTAGAATTGTATTGTGCCATCACGGATGCGGCACGAATTCATATTTTACAGTCATATATTCACAAGGAGGTACGGATTATGGCAATAGGTTCAGTTGGATTTGGCGGAATAAATCCACTTTACAACAAGACTCAGGCGAAGAAAGCCGACAAGTCAGAGACGAAGAAGACTGAGACTGATGCGCGGCAGACAGCAGAGATTTCGAACAAGAGCGCATGGGCTTCAGACCTCGAGAAGAAGGTTACAGAGAAGAAGGATACGACAGAGAAGTCTGACAGCGACGAGGCTGTTTACACGAATGGCAAGACTGTCGGAAAGCCGACTCTTTCGAAGAAGGCAGCTGCTTACTACGAGACTCTGAAGAAGAAGTTCTCGAATATGGACTTCGTACTCGTTTCAGAGGACCAGAAGGCGAACGCCCAGGCGAATGCTGCGGCCTATGCTTCTCCGAATAAGAAGACAGTACTTATAAATGAGGACAAGATCGAGCAGATGGCTGCAGATCCGGAGTACGCCAAGAAGTACGAGAACATCATTGAAAACTCTGCAAAGCAGCTCGACGGCATCAGCAAGGACCTCGAATCCAAGCTTGGAAAAGACGTTCTGAAGGGTGTTGGAATGCAGGTCGAGGACAACGGTATGGTTAGGTTCTTTGCCACCGTCCGCGATCAGAATAAGGTCAGCAACGAGGCTTTACAGAAGAGACAGGCTGCTAAGAAGGCTGCAGCTAAGGAAGCTGCAAAGAAGTCAGCGAAGAAGGCCGCTGAGAAGAAGGCAGAGGAGAAGAAAGCCGAAAAGGCGGAGAAATCCAGGACAGGGACAGCAGACCAGAAGTCCACAGATACGAAGACAGATGCAGCCAAAGATACGAAGACGCAGACGACTGCAGATACGAAAGCGGCCGATCGGTCTTCGGATTCAGATGATGACTTCACATACGTTGAGAAGAACCCCGGCAGCAGCGATACCGGTGAGGTTACTCCATGGGACATGTATGGTACGAAGACCATTTATGCTAATTCGATAGAAGATCTGTACAATGCAGTCTCCGGATATCTCTCAGGTTCAGATGCCTACACCTCAGGCAACTCTGTTGACTATCATGGCTGATGATTTTATTTGTCAGAGATTGGTATAGCGAGGATTGATGTATAAACTGGCGGTATATGGGAAAGGTGGCATCGGCAAGTCGACTATGACGTCGAATCTTGCCGCCGCCTTTTCTTTTTTAGGAAAAAAAGTAATTCAGATAGGCTGCGATCCGAAGGCCGATTCGACTATGAATCTGCTGGGTGGAAAGCCTATAAATGCTGTGATGAATATGCTGCGGGACGATATGGACCCGCAGAGCATTGAGGATGTAGCGAAAGTCGGCTATGGCGGAGTAGTCTGCATCGAGACAGGTGGTCCGACGCCTGGCCTTGGGTGCGCCGGCAGGGGCATTATTGCGACCTTTCAAATACTTAAAGATTTGAAATTAGTAGAGACGATAAAGCCGGATGTAATACTATTCGACGTATTGGGAGACGTCGTCTGCGGAGGCTTTGCCGCCCCGGTCAGGGAGGGCTACGCCGACGAAGTCATGATCGTAACTTCCGGCGAAAAAATGTCTCTCTACGCTGCAGACAACATCTGCACCGCTGTAAAAAATTTCGAGGACAGAAGCTATGCGAAAGTCCGCGGCGTTCTTTTAAACAAGAGAAATGTCCCGGACGAGGACGAAAAAGTAAAGGCTTTCGCTGATGAAAAGGGAATCCAGGTCCTTGGCACTATACCGCGCTCCGACGATATAAACAGGGCGGAGGAGAAAGGGATGACAGTGATAGAGATGGACCCCGAGCTTCGAATCAGCAGGAAATTTATCGAACTGGCAGAGAAACTTATTGACAAAAGAGACTGAGACAGAGAGGCTTATCGATGAGAGAAGTTGAAGCGGAATACTATACGGCAGAGGACTTAGCCAGGAGGATTGAAGCGGATCCATCTGACTGGATACCTGACGACTTTAAGAGCGGTCATACTCTTGTCTATTCGTCTCCTGCTACACTCGCATTCAATTCGCCGGGAGCCGAGGGCTTTGGCGTTAAGCGGGCCGCGCTCTGCCTTCCGGAATCGATCGAGCTTATAGTCTCTCCGCGTTGCTGTGGTCATATGAGTACAGACCTGCCGGGAGGAAGGGAGCTCAATGACCGTATTTTTTTCATGGAATTAAGTGAGACAGACCTCGTGACCGGAAGGTATATAAAGAGGATTCCGGACGAGGCACAGACTGCTGTAGATGAAAGGACTGGTGCGGGATTTCCGAAGCCAAAGGCGGTAATGCTGGTCTTTACCTGTGTAGATGCGCTCCTTGGCACGGATATGGATTATGTGGCGGCGGCCTGTGAAAAAAAAACAGGGATCAGAGTTGTCCCGGCTCCGATGTATGCGCTTACACGGGAGGGCATGAACCCTCCGATGGTGCAGGTCAGAAGGAGCATATTCTCTCTCCTTGAAAAAAGAGAGAGAAATCCGCATGCGGTAAATGTCCTTGGAAGTCTCGGAGGAATTACAAAGGAGTGCAGAGAAGAGCTGGAAGAGATCCTTTTTCCTGCAGGGATCACTAAGATACGGACTCTCTCTGACTGCAAAACCTTTGAAGAATTCAAGGAAATGGCTGATGCCGGGTTTAATATCGTAATAGATCAGGATGCCAGGGCTGCAGCCGCTGATATGCAGGAGAAGCTTGGAATCGGATATATTGAATTGCAGAGATTCTATGGGGCTGACAGGATAAGCTCGCAGTACACTGCGTTCTGCAGAGCTCTGGGAACAGACTCCGGAATAGTTGATAAACTTCAAAAGGAATACGAGCCGCATATTCCGTCAGGTGATTTTAATTTTTCAATCGGTGAGTGTGAGAATGCCATTCCGGCAGAACTCGCGCTGGCTCTGCTGGAATATGGTTTTGATGTTTCTGAAGTTTTCTGCGCTCTGGCGCCAAGAGATGCCTGGTATATCCTTCATATCGCAGAGAAGAATCCGAATACGAAGTTCTTTTTTAATCAGCATCCTTCAATGGTAGGATTTCGACCAGACCCAGATGCAGACATCTGTATCGGAAAGGATGCCTGCTGGTATTACCGGGATCAGAATACGAATAAGATATCCTTTAACAGCGACAGACAGCCATTTGGATTCTCAGCTCTCCAGGGATTTTTTAAGGAAATCTCTGATTCGAATCCCTTAAAACTTGAGAAATATCAGGAAAATAACAAGGTCAGAAATCCAGATATGATAACCGACCAGTCGGGGGCTGTTTCTGTAGTTTTTCCAATGGATTCGCTTACTGTAATAATAGATGCAGGCGGATGTACCGGAAATATCTGTGGTTTTGATGAACCGCGATGGTTCAGCCAGAAGGCTGTGATATTTTCTGCGGGCTTAAGAGATATGGATGCCATAATGGGCCGCGACAGAGAACTTATTAGAAAAATAAAAGATGCAGCAGAACTGCTGCATCCTTCATTTATCACATTGATAGGGACCCCTGTTCCTTCTACTATCGGAACTGACTACGCCGGACTAAAGAGAGAACTCGAGAAGCAGACTGGAATTCCCGTAGCGGCTGTAAATACAAACGGTATGGAGAGCCGTGAAAAGGGCGTTGACAAGGCGAAGCGCGCATTAAAGAGCATATTTCCGGATCAGATCTGATTTAAGAATTTCGATACATGATACCAGGCGGCACCTTTTATAGCAGCCTTCGAGGAACTTGCTATCGTCAGATAGTCGACTTTATCGCCGAATGGATCGAGCCGCCCGACCTCTTCTTTGAGATAATCCAGGTATGGACCCATATAGTCAGCCATGATGCCGCCGATCACAATATCGCAGTCGAAAGCCATGCGCAGGTTTATTATGCCGATTGCCAGGTGGTACAATATATCGTAGAAAAGTGCGGTCCTTGGACCCTTGCCGTGCTCTTTGTTCAACTCATCGAAAAACTGGTCGAGTGAGATGCCGAGATCCCTTGTGATACGCAGGGCAGAGCAGTAGGCTTCAAGGCAGCCTCTCTGACCGCAGTTGCACATTCGGCCATCGGGCACGATGCGCATGTGACCGAATTCGCAGCTGTGCCCGGTCTTTCCGCGGAGCTGTTTTCCGTCGATAAAGGCTGATCCGCCGACGCCGTTTTCTACGAGAAGATATACGAAATCCTTCGACTGACCGGTAGTCTCCCTTATCCTTCTCTCTTCAAAACCAGCGCAGGTCGAGTCGTTCATTACACAGACCGGAAGGTTGGATTTCTTGATAAAATCGGATAGGTTGAAGTTCTTTAACTTGAGAGTTGGAGAGAGTACGATCGTTTCACTCTTCGGATCGAAAATACCAGGGATAGCGATGCTTATACCGAGAAGCCTGTCATATGGGATCTTCGACTCCTTAAAAAATGCATCCATATCTTTCATCAGGGCATCGCTGTCTATCTCGTCGAGCGCTGCGTTTGGAATCCGGATGCTTTTATAGGCAATCTCCTGCTGTTTCAGGTTGCCTGCCCAGAATCTGAAATGGTTTGAGGAAATATTGATGCCGAGAGAGTACCTTACACCGGGATTTACCTCATAGCCGATCGGCGGGCGTCCGCCGGTCGACTGCTTTATCTCGCCGGCTCTGATGAGGTCTGCATTCAGAAGTTCTGTGATGTTCTGGTGTACAGTCGGAAGAGAAATGTTAAGAGAGCCAGATATCTCCTGCCTGCTCACCGGCTCTGCAGAATTGTAAATAAACCTGTATATAGAATTTCTCGTGTGTCTTCTGCGTTCGGTCACAGTCGACTTTAATTTTTGATTTTTTACATCCTGCATTTAATATCCCTCAATGAAAAGTCTTTAAGACATCATCATATTTCGTTTATAAATTTAGATACCTGAAGCCACGCTGCTCCCTGGATTACTGATTTCGAGGTCTTCGCGAGCTCAAGATAGTCGACTTCCTCATTGAATGGATCGAGGTTTCTTACGGTAGCTCTGAGGTAGTCCATATAAGGTCCAAGATATTCAGTCAGATAACCGCCGACTACTATGTCGCAGTCGTACGCCATTCGAAGATTTACGATGCCGATAGCCAGGTATTTAAGCATATCATAGAAAAGAGCGGTCCTTGGTCCTCTGCCCTGTTCCCTGCCTACTTCATCGAAAAACTGCTCAACGGAAATGCCGAGATCCCTTGTGATACGAAGCTTAGTCGTATAGGCTTCGAGACAGCCTCTCTGGCCGCAGTTGCACATTCTGCCGTCGGGTACGATGCGCATGTGGCCGAATTCTCCATTGTGGCCGGTCTTTCCGTCTATCTTTTTCCCGTTGATAAAAATTGCTCCGCCGACTCCATCGTCTAAGTTCAGAGAGACGAAGTCAAGTGATTCACCGTTGATCTGTCTGATACGCCTTTCCTCGTATCCTGCACTTGAAGCGTCGTTCATGACTGAGACCGGAAGGCTTGTCTTCTTCTTGAAATCAGACAGATGGAAATTCTTCATTTTCAGGGTAGGAGAGATGACTATCTTTTCAGTCTTATCGTCAAAGATTCCGGGAATCGCAATCGTAATACCCAGGACCTTGTCAATCGGGATATTTGACTCCTCAAGAAATCTGTCCATGTTATTCTTCAAAGCATCACTGTCAATATCGTCAAACTCGGTGTTTGCGATATCGATGCTTTTGTAGGCAATCTCTTTCTGCTTTAAGTCACCGACCCAGAATCTGAAATGGTTGTAGGTGATCTCGATTCCCAGTGAATAGCGGATATCCGGGTCTATCTCGTATCCTACAGGAGGCCGTCCCCCGCTTGATTCCTTGATCTCGCCGGCTCTTATAAGCCCCGCATCCATGAGCTCAGTGATATTCTGGTGAACAGTTGGAAGGGAAATATCCAGTGATGAAGATATATCCTGTCGGCTTACCGGCTCTGCTGAGTTGTAAATAAACCTGTATATGGAATTTCTTATCTTCCTTCTGCGCTCAGTAGCAGTCGGCATAAGCTTTTTCTTTTTTCCGTTCGCCATCTCATTTCCCTTTCCTGGAGAGCTTTTCCCTGAGCTCTTCGAGGCGGTCTGCTGCCAGATCGTCAACGAGGCAGTATGCTTCCTTTACAGCATTGCTTACCGGTGCAAGCTCTTCGTCCATGTTAAGCACCTGTGGAGCGCCATAGATTATCCTCCACGCGTCCATGCACTGATCTGCAATCTTGTACTCGTCGCTGACGGAACCGAACCCCAGAAGCCTTTGCCCCTCGCCTTTTGTCCCACTTGTTGAAAAAAGTCTCATAGCGGCGTTTCTCATCTCATCTATAAAGAACTGATCGACGCCGGCACTCCCCGTAAGTGCATTAAGAGTCTTCTTTACTTTCTTTGCTTCACGTTTCACAAAGAAAGGGCGCTGCCTTACTAATATATCAAGACACATCAGAAACCAGAGATAACGGTCTCTGCCTAAGTTCTTTTCTCCGGTCTTCTCATCGCTGTGCCTTATTAGAAAGAGCTCCTTTGCCCTCTCTTCCCCCGATTCGGCCAGAAGCTGCTGCCGGATCTGTGGGTCTGTTTCAAAATAGTATTTGTCTGTCATAATGCCAATCATAGCACAATAATCAGAGTTTTACAAAAGATATTTACAAAAGTCCTTTTCAAAACAACTGAATTTCGGACAAAATAATGCTATTTTAGCATAAAGTTAAAATCAATTGAATATTTGCGAAAACGGTTGTTTTTGGGCATTTTGACAAGTTTGACTTTACAGGGTAAAAATACAACTTGTGCAAACTGCACAAAATTGCAAGACTAAATTTGTTAAAATTAGACAAAAAGGACATTTATGAACATTTTATGTTGACTTTCACAGTGAAAAATTGTATATTACTTTTCGTAAAGCACTTTTGTTAAATAACTTTACGAAAGCCGAGGGTCAATCATCTGGGACGCTGGATATTACCGCCGACGAGCGGAAGCCCCTTGACTTTTATCAAAGGTCTTAGTAAAAGTGGAGGTTGATAAAGGTTCAGAAGGAGGACTTTTATGAAAGCAAAGAAGGTTGTATCATTATTAATGGCAGGAGCTATGGCTCTGTCAATGGCAGCATGCGGAAGCACTGCATCGAATTCAGGCTCATCAAGCAGCGGATCAAGCAGCAAGAGCACAAGCACAAGCTCATCCAAGTCAGGTGGCAAGACAGTTGGTATTTCAATGCCTACGAAATCTCTTGAGAGATGGAACCGTGATGGTTCTTACCTGAAGAAGCAGTTCGAGTCGAAGGGTTACAAAGTAGAGCTTACATATTCAGATAATAAGTCAGCTCAGCAGAACAACGATATCGAGGGACTTATCGCTGATAAGGTTGATGTACTTGTTGTAGCTGCTATCGATGGTGAAGCTCTTTCACAGGTACTTGGTGAGGCAAAGGATGCCAATATCCCGGTTATTTCTTATGACCGTCTGATCATGAATACAGATTCCATCAGCTACTATGTATCATTCGATAACTACAAAGTAGGTCAGTTACAGGGTAACTACATTAAGGATCAGCTGAAGCTCGATAGCGCAGGCAGCAAGAAGTACACCATTGAGATGACAGGTGGTGACCCGGCTGATAACAACGCACCATTCTTCTTCAAGGGCGCTATGGATGTCCTTCAGCCGTACATAGACAAGGGCGTTCTTACAGTTCCATCAGGACAGACTAAGTTCAACCAGTGCGCTACAGACAGATGGGATACATCGACAGCTATGAAGCGTATGCAGAACATTCTTGGTTCTTACTACTCAGGTGGTAAGCAGCTTGACGCAGCTCTCTGCTCAAACGATTCTACTGCACTTGGTGTTACTAAGGCTATTGAGTCAGATTACGCAGGAAAGAATAAAGTACTTATCACCGGACAGGATGGTGATGAGCCGAACCTTAAGAACATCGTTGATGGCAAGCAGTCTATGACAGTTTACAAGGCAGTTGCTAACGAGGCAGTCGTTACACTTGACCTCGCTATTCAGATCATGGATGGCAAGAAGCCGGATGCAAGCCTTATCAAGAGCTCAGGATGGAAGTTCGATTGCGCATATGATACAAAGTCATATGACAACGGCAAGGGAATTGTTCCTTCATACCTGCTGACTCCAGAGGTTGTTACTAAGGACAACATGGATAAGCTTCTCGTAGATACAGGATACTACAAGAAGGGCAGTGACGGATACCTTAAAGCAGTAGGCTGAGGTTTCGCTTTAACAGTACATTGTTTACAACACAGGAGGTAATTACTTGTCAGACACTATTCTTGAAATGAAGAATATAGTCAAGGAATATCCTGGTGTCAAAGCACTTAATAATGTCACATTTAAAGTAGAACGGGGTGAGATCCATGCGCTGGTCGGGGAGAACGGCGCAGGGAAATCCACCCTTATGAATGTGCTCTCCGGAGTTATTCCTTATGGGGAATACACCGGAGATATTATTTATAACGGGAAAGAATGTCAGTTCCACAGCATTAACGAATCTGAGGAGACCGGTATTGCGGTTGTTCATCAGGAGCTCGCTCTTATTCCGGAGCTTACGATTGCTGAGAATATGTTCATGGGAAATGAACGTCGCAACAAGTTCGGAGTTATCGACTGGGACAGGACATTCAAAGAGGCACAGGACGCTATGACACGCGTTGGCCTCAAGGAATCATCCCACGTGCTTATTAAAGACATCGGAACAGGAAAGCAGCAGCTGGTCGAGATAGCCAAGGCTCTCTCAAAGAACTGTAAGCTTTTAGTACTTGACGAACCTACTTCATCACTTAACGAAGAAGATTCGAAGATGCTCCTCGATATGCTTCTCGATTTCAAAAAGCAGGGCATCACTTCTATTCTTATCACACATAAGCTTAACGAAGTTGCATATTGTGCAGACCAGATCACAATTCTCCGTGATGGCCAGACAATTGAGACTATCCCAAACCCAAATCACACTATCGATGAGAATCGAATCATTAAAGGAATGGTTGGCCGTGAGCTGACCGACAGATATCCAGAGCGTGAGCACAATGTCGGAAGCGAAGTCGTATTTGAGTGCAAAGACTGGTCAGTATTTCATCCGGTTTACACCGAGAAATGCCTGGATGATCATGTAAGTTTCAAAGTACATAAGGGCGAAGTAGTCGGATTCTCAGGACTGCAGGGTGCCGGACGTACAGAGCTTGCAATGTCGCTTTTCGGAAAGAGTTATGGTTCCCATATCACAGGACATGAGTATATCAATGGCAAGGAAGTTCATCTTAAGAACGAGTCGGATGCCATCAAGCACGGCCTTGCATATGCCACTGAGGATCGTAAGACTAACGGACTGATCCTCGACGAGACTATTGCCCGTAATACTACACTTGCCCGCATGGAAAAGATAGCAAACAGGCACGGTATTGTAAATGTTCCTGAAGAGAACAAGCAGGCTGAAATATATGTCAAGGAAATGCATACCAAGACACCTAGTATTCAGCAGCATGTTGGCAACCTTTCAGGAGGAAACCAGCAGAAGGTTCTTCTTGCTAAGTGGATGTTTACAGAGCCTGATGTTCTGATCCTCGATGAACCGACAAGAGGTATCGATGTCGGAGCAAAGTATGAGATCTATCAGATCATAAATGATATGGTTTCTCAGGGTAAGGCTGTTGTGATGATTTCATCGGAGCTGCCAGAACTTCTTGGAATGTGCGACCGCATTTACGCCATGAATGAGGGACGCGTAGTCGGTGAATTTGAAGCTAAGGATGCTACTCAGGAGAAGATCATGAGTGCTATACTTTCTTCAAATAATAAGAACGTAAGTCAAGCCGGCTGATATTTGATATACGGAGGATATCAATGAAAGGTAAAGATTTTGTAAAGAAATATACCATGGTCCTGGCACTGATCCTGGTATTTATTCTGTTCACGATATTGACGGGCGGCCGACTTATCATGGCACAGAATATATCGAACCTGCTTCTGCAGAACGCATATGTTCTTGTCATGGCCAGCGGTATGCTTCTTTGTATCCTGACAGGTGGTAACGTAGACCTTTCGGTAGGTTCTACACTGTGTCTTTCAGCTGCTATAGCAGCCAAGCTGATGCAGACAAATCATTCTTCTGCAACAGCTGTTATCGTAGCTCTTCTTATTTCAGCAGTTATCGGTCTCTGGCAGGGCTGGCTGGTCGGATATGTTCATATCCCTCCATTCATTTGTACTCTTGCCGGAATGTTCCTCTTCAGAGGAATCGCCCGTACTATCCTTGATTCAAAGACCATCAGTATTTCAAAAGAGGGCTTCCTGAATCTCTTCACATCTTACATTCAGATCAAGGGAGTCGATCACCTTGGAAACTGCCCATCAGCTATGGTAATCGGTATTATCATCGCTATATTCATTTCTATCTTCATGATCGCTGATCGTGGAAAGAAAGCTAAGCAGGGCTATCAGGTAGCTTCAATGGGAAGCACGATCGCAAAGGTTATCATTTTCGATATCCTGATCATCGCTTATTCTTATGAACTTATGGGTTACAAGGGTGTCCCGGTAATGGTTATCTGGATCCTCGTTGTTGTACTCATCTTTGGTTTCATCACTGAAAAGACAGTATTCGGCCGTTACTTCTACGCAGTAGGTGGTAACGAGAAGGCTACAAAGCTTTCAGGTATCGATCCTAGAATGGTATACTTCTGGGCATACTTCCTTATGTCAGTTCTCGCAGGTCTCTCAGGACTTCTCGTTGGAGCCAGAATCGGATCTGTAGATGGTAACATGGGTAACTCATACGAGATGGACGCCATCGCATCCTGCTTCATCGGCGGTGCTTCTGCTTATGGTGGTTCTGGTAAGATCCCTGGAGTTATGGTAGGTGCCATTCTTCTTGGTGTTATCAACATGGGTATGTCAATCCTTGGACTTCCTGATCAGTATCAGTACATCGTAAAAGGTGCAGTTCTTCTTGCAGCCGTTATCTTCGACGTAGTAACTAACCATAAGACAGGAAAGTCATGATACTGGAGTGACGCAAATGTATTATATTGGCGTAGACCTTGGTACATCAGCAGTAAAATTACTGCTGATGACCGGGGATGGTAAAATTGAAAAAATTGTATCAGAAGAATACTCTCTCTACTTCCCGCATCCGGGCTGGTCAGAGCAGAAGCCTGAGGACTGGCTCGATGCAGTATTAAAAGGCATCAAAGAGCTGACAGAGGGTATTGACAAGACTCAGGTCGCTGGCATTGGTGCCGGTGGCCAGATGCACGGTCTGGTAGTTCTCGATAAGGACGATCAGGTAATTCGCCCGGCTATTCTCTGGAATGACGGACGTACACAGGAAGAGACAGATTATCTGAACGATACCATAGGAAAGGACAAGCTGAGATCATATACCGGAAATATCGCATTTGCCGGTTTTACAGCTCCGAAGATTCTGTGGATGAAGAAGAACGAACCGGAGAATTTTGCAAAGATCGCAAAGATCATGCTTCCGAAGGATTACATTAACTATAAGCTTTCGGGTGTAAATTCTACCGATTATTCGGATGCATCAGGTATGCTTCTTCTCGATGTTAAGAATAAATGCTGGAGCAAAGAAATGCTCGATATCTGCGGTATCACAGAAGATATGATGCCGAAGCTCTATGAGAGCTATGATATCACGGGTACTCTTCTTCCGGAGATGGCTAAGGAGCTCGGACTTCCTGAATCTGTAAAGATTGTAGCAGGTGCAGGAGATAACGCCGCTGCTGCCATTGGTACAGGTACTGTTGGAAATGGCAGATGTAATATCAGTCTTGGAACCAGCGGTACTCTTTTCATTTCAAGCGACAGCTTCAATGTTCCTCCAGATGGAATCCACTCATTTGCACATGCAGATGGAGCCTACCATCTGATGGGATGCATGCTTTCAGCTGCTTCCTGCAACAAGTGGTTCATGGATCAGATCATCAGAACTTCTGATTACCCAAAGGAGCAGGAGGGCATTACAGATGACAAGCTTGGCAGAAACCACGTCTACTATCTGCCGTATCTGATGGGTGAGAGAGCTCCGCACAACGATCCGTTCTGCAGAAGCTGCTTTATCGGCATGACGATGGATACTTCACGTGAGGATATGACACAGGCAGTTCTTGAAGGAGTTGCCTTCGGAATCCGCGATTCTCTTGAGGAGATCAAGAGGCTCGGTGTCGATGTAAAAAAGAGCATGGCTTGTGGAGGCGGAATGAAGAGTCCGCTCTGGAGAATGATTTTTGCCAACGTCCTTAACATCACACTCACTATTCCTGAGACAGAGCAGGGACCTGGTTACGGCGGTGCGATTCTCGCTGCAGTTGCATGCGGAGAGTATTCATCGGTTCAGGATGCCTGCGATAAGCTTATAAGAGTCACTGGTGAAGTGAAACCTGATCCTGATCTCGCTGCTCTTTACGAGAAGAGATATCAGACATTTAGAAAGTTATATCCGGCACTGAAGGGAATCTTCCCTGAGCTGTGATATTTTCATTTATTTTTTGGAAAGGATGAATGAATAGTATGACATCAAATATTCCAGTAGTTAAGGTTGGAATCGTTGCAGTTTCAAGAGACTGCTTCCCGGCTCCACTTGCTGTAAACAGACGTAAGGCTGTTGTAGAAGCCTACACTAAGAAATATGGCGCAGATGACATTTACGAGTGTCCTATCACGATCGTAGAGTCAGAGATCGACATGGTAAATGCGATCGAGGATGTAAAGAAGAATGGCTGCAATGCAATTTGCGTATTCTTAGGAAACTTTGGACCTGAGATTTCAGAGACTCTTCTTGCAAAGCACTTCGACGGACCAGTTATGTTCTCTGCAGCTGCTGAGGAGAGATCAGACAGCCTTGGAGTTGAGGGACGTGGAGACGCTTATTGCGGAATGCTCAACGCTTCCTACAACCTCGCTCTCAGAAATACAAATGCATGGATTCCTGAGAACCCGGTTCGCGATGCAGAGGGCGTTGCCGACAACATCCATGACTTCCTTCCGATCGCTCGTGTAAAGCTTGGACTTGACAACTTAAAGATCATTTCATTTGGACCTCGTCCTGCAAACTTCCTCGCCTGCAACGCTCCTATAAAGCAGCTCTACAATCTGAATGTAGAGATCGAAGAGGAGTCAGAGCTTGATCTCTTTGAGGCTTACAAGAAGCACTACACACCGGACGAGTTCGATCTTGATCCGGCTGTTGTAAAGAAGCAGAACGAAGAGATCGCTTCTATCAAGGCTGATATGCAGAAAGAGCTCGGAATCGCAAATCCAAACGACAAGCAGTCAGATATGCTCGACAAGTTCGCAGCATATGAGGCTACTCTTCTCGACTGGGTTGAGGCCAACAAGGGATATCGTAAGTATGTTGCCCTTACTACAAAGTGCTGGCCTGCATTCGAGGATATGTTCAGATTCGTTCCTTGCTATGTAAACTCAAGACTTACTGGCAGAGGAATCCCTGTATCCTGCGAGGTTGATATTTACGGTGCTCTTTCAGAGTACATCGGATGGTGCGTTTCAGGTGAGCCTGTTACACTTCTCGACATCAACAACTCTGTACCGAAGGATATGTTCGAGAACTCTATCAAAGGAAAGTTCGACTACGATTGGAAGCAGACAGATACATTCATGGGCTTCCACTGTGGAAATACATGCTCTACAAGGCTTGTTAAACCGCACATAGGATACCAGAAGATCATGGCAAATACACATCCGAAGGAGTGGTGCGACGGAACTATGGAGGGCGACATCCAGCCAGGCGATATCACATTCTATCGTCTTCAGTCTACAGCTGATGCAAAGCTTCGCGCTTATGCAGCTGAAGGTCAGGTTCTCGATGTTCCTACTCAGTCATTTGGTTCGATCGGTGTATTCGCTATCCCTGAGATGGGCCGCTTCTACCGTTACTGGCTGATCGGAAAGAACTTCCCACACCATGGCGCTGTAATGTTCGGTCACTATGGAAAGACTCTTTACGAGGCGCTGAAGTTTGTAGGTGTTAACCCAACTGAGATCGGCTACAACCATCCGGCTGGCGATCGCTATGAGGATGAGAATCCTTGGGGAACTCTTTGATAATTTTTTGATAAGAGGAATTCTATGAAAATTTACAATGTAACAGATCCTGAGTTCAAAGAATACGGCAGGATCATTGAAGGATACGATGTATCCGAAATACTCGATGCATTGAATAAAAAGACGCCGTGTCCTGAAGAGGGTACAGGCTATGTGCCGAAAGAGGAAGCAATTCAGAATCTCGATTCTGCAAAAACTTTAGCTCCTTCCCTCTTTGGTGGTATGCCTGTTGAGTTTGGCTGGTGCAACGGCCACAACACAAAGCTCAATTGCCTTGAGTATCACAGAAATTCCGAGTTCAATCTCGGCACAGAGGATTTTATCCTGATTCTTGGCCTGGCTAAGGACATCACTGACTGGAAGCTCGACACTTCTACCTGCAAGGCCTTTAAAGTTCCTGCTGGTGTCCTGGTCGAAGTCTTCGAGACAACTCTTCACTATGCTCCGTGCTCTGCTTCAAAGGGCGCAGGCTTTCGAGTTCTCGTTGCGCTTCCTGAAGGCACGAATACGGATGCTCCTGCTACTGCTGGTAAGAGCCCTGAGGATAAGCTCCTTCGTGCAAATAATAAATGGCTCCTCGCACATCCTGATGCTCCGGAAGCTAAGGATGGTGCCTGGATTGGCCTCACTGGAGAAAATATTGATATTGCTGACGATATCTGATCAGTTCCTCCTTTTGTGTTTTGGCCCCGTGGATCGTTTGGTCCGCGGGGTTCTTTGCATCCTCCGCCAGCGTATGGCGAACTCAGTCCGCGTTTTCCTGTTCGGTCGCGCGCGCCTATTCGCGGGCCTCTGACCAATGTATGGTTTTGTAATGTTTATGGTTTTGGCGGGTGGTCACCCGGCCCGCTGCTAGCGCGCTCCCTCTCTTCGGAAAACGCGCATTCGTTCGCCATACGCTGGCGGAGGATGCATAAATCGCCGAACTTGTCATACGCCCAGGCTGGGGAGAAAATTATCACAATAAAGCTCGCCTGTGTTCAAATGTATAAAATATCAGAATCTTCCGGCTCCGCGGGGCGGAAGATTATCACTATAGTGTCTTTCTGGGGCGATTTAACTCATTTCATTTTCACGGTAGATTAGAAAAGTAATCAGTTTGCTACAACGGTTTTTTTATATTTTCTCTATACGATTAAATAAGCTTGCGTTGCTCCAAATCTGATATTTTTATTTTCACTTTAAGATAAGAATTAAATATTTTGCTACAATGCCGTGTTGCATATTAGCTACGCGGGAGCTGGATGTGATAAAACAGTACTTTTATAATGCGCAGTGTATTTTGGCAGTTGGAGCATATCCGCGCTGGAAGAACATATTGTGAGAATTTCAGGCTCCCATAAGTCAAATGATGTGAAAACGCGCCATAGGCTATCTCTGGGGCGAAGTTTTTCTGCCAGGTGGTGTGCAATATTAGCAGTTTATTATATAGTTCTGTAATTGCGTTTTCACGCGCCTGACTGTATAATTGTCACATGGATTATTTTCGAATAAAAATATACGGTATTGTTCAGGGCGTGGGTTTTCGGCCGTTCATATCAAGACTTTTTCAAGGCTGCAGGGGTTCTGTAAAAAATTGTGGTTCTTATGTAGATGTGCTGCTTAAGGCTGCGACAGAGAAGGAGCAGCTGAGAAATCGGATAATAGTGAATGCCCCTAAGCGCGCTGAAATCGTCGATATTCAAATACAAAATCTCTCAAAACAGGAATATCAGGATCTTTTAAGTGAAGATATTCCGGAGAGGGGCGAATCTGGCAAGAGCTTTTTCATTGCGAAGAGTCCCGAAGAGAAACCTGCTGGTGAGCCTGTGTTCATTCCGCCGGATCTCGCTGTTTGTGATGACTGTGCGAGGGAGCTATACGACCCGTCGAACCGAAGGTATCTTCACCCTTTTATAAACTGTACTCAGTGTGGCCCGCGGCTTACAATCATCGATTCGCTGCCGTATGACCGCTATCGCACTTCGATGAAAATTTTTCCGATGTGTGGGCCTTGCGGGAAGGAATATACGGATCCGCATGACCGCAGGTATGATGCGCAGCCGGTCTGCTGCAATGACTGCGGGCCGAAGGTTTATTTTCTGAAGCATGATTCGAAGAGCGGCCCTGAAATTGAATCTCACGATGCGGATTATTCTAAGATTACACGTCACAATGCGGATTATTCTAAGATTACACGTCACAATGCGGATTATTCTAAGATTACATGTCACAACGCGGATGATTATGAAATTTCATCCCGTAATGGCGACGCGATAACACAGGCCAGACGGGCTCTGATAAATGGGGAAATTATTGCGGTAAAAGGTATTGGTGGTTTTCATCTCTACTGTGATGCCTCAAATGAAAATGCAGTGACTGAATTGAGACGGCGCAAAGGGAGACCAGCGAAACCTTTTGCCGTGATGGCGAAAAACCTGTTAACCGTCAAAAAAATCTGCGTCGTCGGAAATGACGCGCAGACTGAACTTCTCACAGGACACAGAAAGCCGATAGTGCTTCTTGAAAAAAGGGCTGTGTCTCAAAAAAACGTCGCCGATTCTGTCGCTCCCGAGAACGATTCCCTTGGCGTTATGCTTCCGTATGCGCCCCTGCAGCTCCTTCTTTTTTCGTATCCTGACGGACTCGATGAAAAAATGCCAGAGGTTCTTGTAGCAACGAGTGCAAACAGAAGCGGCGGGGTAATCTGCCGGACAGAGGAGGAAGTTGAGAAGACTCTCGGAAATGTCTGTGACGCAATTCTCTCGCATGACAGAGAAATTCTTACGAGAGCCGACGATTCGGTCGTGGATTTTTTTGAAGAGAAGCCATATATGATAAGACGGTCGAGGGGATATGCGCCGCTGCCGGTGACAGTTACGGAGAAACTCTTTGACAAAAATGTAAAAACCGCTTCAGAGCCCTCGGCTGACAGGAATTCTGATGATATCCTGGCTTTCGGCGGTGAGCTGAAAAATACCTTCTGCATTGGAAAAGGAAGGCTCCTCTATCCATCTTCCTATATTGGGGATCTGAGTGATCTGAATAGTGACAGAGCTCTCGAGGAGACGGTTGAGAGATTTCTCCGTATGCTCGATGCGCATCCTGCGGTCGTGGTATGTGACAAACACCCTTCTTACAGGAGCAGGGCCTGCGCCGTAAAGTTTGTTGAGAATCATCCTGGGACAAGGCTTGTCGAGGTGCAGCATCACTACGCCCATGTGCTCTCGGTAATGGCTGAGAACCATTTTTACGATAAGGTTATCGGAGTATCCTACGATGGCACTGGTTACGGAGATGACGGGACTATCTGGGGCGGCGAGATTTTTCTCTGTGATGTAAAAAAATACAGGAGAGTCTGGCATATAAGTCCGTTTATTTTTTCGGGAGGGGATGTCTCGGCGAGAGAGGGATTCCGCGTCGCGCTGTCGATGCTTTTTGACAAATATAAAACGGAAGAGATTTATGATATAATAAAAAGGCTTGATCTCTGCGATGAAAAGTATGTGAAGCCTTTGAGAGCGATGCACGATACGGGCATCAATTCAGTGATGTCGACGAGCTGCGGCAGACTTTTCGATGCGGTAAGCGCAGTGCTCGGGATCTGCCGGAGCGCAAGCTACGAAGGTGAGGCTTCGATGGGCTTAGAGACCGCGGCGGAGAGGTATCTGCGAAGCAGAAATGTGACTTCCCGATATGCAGATGATCTTTACAGAAAAGTCTTTTTAGATGATGCAGATGATCCCTGCGGAAATGAAAACGATCTTTGCCTGGATGTGACAGATCCGCAAAGCACTTCGGAGCTTTTTTACAGGATAGTTGACGCAAAGCTTGCCGGGGGAGACAGTGGAAAGCTGGCTTTTTATTTCCATCGCGAGCTTGCGAGGATCACTGTAGAAGAGGCTCTTAAAGTAAGAAGCGAGTCGGGATGCGCTGCTGTGGCTCTTTCCGGTGGCTGTTTTCAGAACACCCTGCTCCTAGCTCTTACGAAAAACGGACTCGAAAAAAATGGATTTAAGGTGCTGACTGCGCACGAGATTCCGCCAAATGACGGTGGTATTTCACTGGGGCAGTGCCTGAAAGGAAAAGTATGTGTGTAGGTTTATCAGTTAAAGTTTTGTCTGTTGACAAGGATACGATGATCGTCGATTCGGGTGGCGCGAAACGAAAAGTTTCGGCGGCGCTTCTAAACGACCTGCGTCCCGGTGACTATGTCATGGTCCATGCCGGGGCCGCAATTTCAAAGATAACAGACGATGATGCCGATGAGAGCTCCTCTGTCTGGGAGAGCTTCAAATGAGCGCGACAGAAGAGGCAAAACAGCTGCTGTCAGATTACGATGGGCCTGCGATTCACATTATGGAAGTATGTGGAACGCACACGCATGAGATTTTTAAGGATGGAATCAGGCAGCTCCTTTCACCTAAGATCAATCTGATCTCGGGGCCGGGATGCCCTGTCTGTGTGACGCCAGCCGATTTTATCGACGAAGCCGTGATGCTCGCACTTGAGAAAAACTGCACGATCACGACTTTTGGAGATCTGGTCAGGGTTCCCGGCTCTGAAAAATCTCTCGCTGATGCGAGAGCCGGAGGCGCGAAGGTAAAGGTCGTCTATGCGCCTTCTGATGCAGTCGATTATGCGAAAAAGCATCCGGATGAGGACGTGGTATTTTTGTCAGTCGGGTTCGAGACAACGGTGCCATCCGAGTGCCTTACTGTGCAGCAGGCTGTAGAGCAGGGAATTAAAAATTTCTCACTGCTTACCGCAAACAAGACCATGCCGGGCGCCTATCTTGCGATGCGCGAGGCGACAGATGCTTTTCTCTATCCTGGGCATGTTCATGCGATTATCGGAACTTCACTCTGTGAAAAACTTCGCGACGAATATGGCATCAGTGGTGTCTGTGCCGGCTTTACTCCGTCGGAACTTCTGATCGCTCTGGCGCTTGAAGTCAGGGGACTTTCAAAGGGCAAGCCATTTTTTATCAATGCGTATCCGCGCGTTGTGACACATGAAGGCTCTCCGAAAGCAGTCGAATTGATTCATAAATATTTGAAGCCTGTCGATGCAGTCTGGCGTGGAATCGGTGAGATAAAGGGCTCAGGTCTTGCACTCCGTGATGAATATGCCGACTTCGATGCCAGGAAAAAATATTCGCTGCCTCACATTACAGGTCGTGACAATCCTGCCTGCCGCTGCGGCGAAGTGCTCCAGGGCAGGTGTACATCAAAGGACTGCCCGCTTTTCGGAAAAGCCTGCACTCCGGAACATCCGGCAGGAGCATGCATGGTTTCATCAGAAGGCGCATGCTCAGCCTACTATCTTTACGGACGTGGCTTTTAAAAGGGTGATTCTATGCTGGAATTTAACATGCCGGTCCACGAGGGCTGGAACATCGTTCATATTGCAATGCAGGTGCCGGAGTGCCACCAGATCTACGTGTGTCCGGAGAACTGCGCCCGCGGCGTCGTGATGACGGCATATGAGATGGGAGCGCAGGACAGGTTTTCGTGTGTCAGTGTAAGTGAGAGAGATCTGATTGTTGACAATCTTGAGACCGTGACTATAGACGGAGTTTCGAATGTCGTTGAGGAGCTGCGCGAAGGCAGTGAGCTTCCCAGGGTGATCTTTCTGTTTACAGTATGCTCTCACAGAATCCTCTCATGCGATTTCAACTATGTTTTCAAGACTCTCAGGGATAAATTTCCTGAGATTATCTGGGTGCACGCCTTTATGGACTGCATTGCGCAGAAGGAAGGCCCGACGCCGGATATGAAGCTCAGAAAGGCGATGTACGAGTTCATTCCGAAAACACATTCCGATGAACAAATTGTAAATATCCTCGGGAGCGAGGTTACGGCGACTCGCGAAAATAACGACCTTATAAAGCAATATGAATCTCATGGTTATAAGGTCAGACAGCTTGCAGATATCAAAACTTTTGACGAGTATATGCAGCTTGGCAATGCAGCTTTAAACATCTGCATGTTACCGCATGGCGATTATGGAGTGAGAAATTTTTCGGAGAGGCTCGGGATTCCGTATCAGTACAAACTTCCATATTACGATAAGATTGATTTGGGCTGGATCAGACCTGAATTGGAATCAGCACGAAATGTAATAGGAGATACTCCAATCGTTATCGATTCGATGGCTGTCGTTTGTCCATACAGTTTCGCTGAATTTTTGCTTGATAATAGTTTTAATGTTTTTGCAGTCATCAGCGATGGCCCGGCTGATTACGAACAGGGAATCTTTGAGAAACTTCAAGAAAAATATCCATCGCTTATTACTATTAATCCTATTGATCCTGTATTACGGGAAGAAAAGTACAGGGAGAATCTAATAAAAAAGGCGGATTCTTCAAAGATTCTCGGCATCGGCCCCATGGCCGGCTGGGTATTTGATACACCTTATTTTGTAAATCAGATTGAAAATGACGGGGCCTATGGAAATCTTGGAGTGAAGGCTCTATTTGAAAAAATCAGGGAAGCTGTTAACATTCCGAAGGACATCGAAAAAACTGTAGTGCAGAAGGGACTTGGCAGCGAGAGGTGCCTTTTTGGATAGGAATAATTTTATATGATAAGTATTAGAACAGCAGAAAAAAAGGACTTCGAGGCTCTTGAGAAAATCTCGGTATCATCGATGAGCGAGCCCTGGCATGAAAAGGACTTCGAGGCGGCTTACAAGAATGAATTCGCGGTCATCATAGCAGCGTTTGATAAAAAAGATGGCGAAGAGCCAGTGGGGTATGCTGTCGGATATTTTGCTTGTGATGAGGCGGAGCTTCCGTCGATCGCGGTAAGAAGCGACAGGAGAAGACTAGGTATCGGAAACAGGCTTCTCGAGGCACTTTTTAAAGAGATGAAAGGACACGGGGCTGCGAAGATTTTCCTTGAGGTCAGGGAGTCAAACGAGGCCGGGCTTGCGCTCTATGAGAAGAATGGCTTTATCACAGTGGGGACGAGACGGCATTTTTACGGGGATCCGGAGGAAGACGCCCTGGTGATGATGAGATTACTTTAATTTTTAATAAGATTTTACATTTTACTACTTTACGGACGGTTGATTTTGTGAGAAAATAAGCTTTGATGTTAAAAGTATGTAATTGAAAGGAGTTTCAATGATTTACACAGCAGAAGTACAGAATATGTGCCCTGTCGCTAAAGGTGCAAAGCATGAGCCGGCACCGATTCCTGAGGAAGGCAAATGGGTTTATGCAAAGAAAATCGAGGATATCTCGGGATTCACACACGGCGTAGGCTGGTGTGCTCCACAGCAGGGTGCCTGCAAGCTTTCACTGAACATCAAGAATGGTGTTATTGAGGAAGCTCTTATCGAGACGATTGGATGCTCAGGTATGACTCATTCAGCAGCTATGGCAGCTGAGATCCTTCAGGGAAAGACGATCCTTGAGGCACTGAACACTGACCTTGTATGCGATGCCATCAACACAGCTATGAGAGAACTTTTCCTTCAGATCGTTTACGGACGTTCACAGTCTGCATTCTCCGATGACGGTCTCGCTATCGGATCCGGACTCGATGACCTTGGAAAGGGACTTCGTTCACAGGTTGGTACTATGTATGGTACAAAGGCTAAGGGCGTAAGATACCTCGAGATGACCGAAGGATATGTTACAGACCTTGCTCTCGATGAGAACAACGAAGTTATCGGCTACAAGTACGTTAACCTTGGAAAGATGACTGATTTCATCAAGAATGGTGACGAGCCGAACGTTGCCTGGGAGAAAGCCAAGGGCCAGTATGGTCGTATCGATGATGCAGTGAAGTTTATTGATCCACGTAAAGAATAATAGAAGGGAAACGTACAATGGCTTTATTTGAAAAATATGACGAAAGAATAAAACAGATCACCGAGACCCTTAACAAATATGGGATCAAGGATATCAAAGAAGCAGAGAAGATCACAAAGGATGCCGGCCTTGATGTTTATCATCAGGTAGAGGGCGTTCAGGGTATCTGCTTTGAGAACGCTAAGTGGGCTTACACAGTAGGCGCCGCTATCGCTATCAAGAAGGGATGCAGAAAAGCTACAGATGCTGCTGCAGCTATCGGAGAAGGACTTCAGTCATTCTGTATTCCTGGATCAGTTGCTGATCACCGTAAGGTAGGTCTCGGACATGGTAACTTAGGAAAGATGCTGCTCGAGGAGAGCACAGAGTGCTTCTGCTTCCTCGCAGGCCACGAGTCATTCGCAGCAGCTGAGGGCGCCATCGGTATCGCTACCATGGCTAACAAGGTTCGTAAGAAACCTCTCAGAGTTATCCTTAACGGACTTGGAAAAGACGCAGCTCAGATCATCTCACGTATCAACGGTTTCACATATGTTGAGACTAAGTTTGATTACAAGAACCAGAAGCTCAATATCGTTTCTGAAACTCCTTACTCAAAGGGCGTCAGAGCTTCAGTTAAGTGCTACGGTGCCGACGATGTTCAGGAAGGTGTAGCTATCATGTGGCAGGAGAACGTAGGCGTTTCTATCACAGGAAACTCTACTAACCCTACAAGATTCCAGCACCCTGTTGCAGGTACTTACAAGAAGGAGAGAATTGCTGCTGGCAAGCCTTACTTCTCAGTCGCATCAGGCGGCGGCACAGGACGTACACTTCACCCGGATAACATGGCAGCAGGTCCTGCATCATATGGTATGACAGATACTATGGGCCGTATGCATTCAGACGCTCAGTTCGCTGGTTCTTCATCAGTTCCTGCACACGTAGAGATGATGGGACTTATCGGAATGGGCAACAACCCTATGGTTGGTGCTACTGTTGCAGTTGCCGTTTCCATTGAGGAAGCTGCAGAGGCTGGTAAATTCTGATTCCAGAATAACGAATTAAGATAAAAAAAGAGACCGTGAGGAGATTTCTCCTCATGGCCTTTTTTTTAATAAAGATATGAAATTAATGCACGATCCTGGCATTGTATTCCATGTTTATCTCTTTTATCTCTTTCTCTCCGTCTATATAGGGCTGGTAGAAGCTGTCTATACTGCCGCCGCCTAAAGTGTCGCAGCCGTTGCAGAATTCACACTCATGGCCGCAGGCTGAAAGCGCCTGCTTTACGATACGGATTCGCTCTTCTCTGGTAGTGTCTTTTATAAGAATTGACTTCATCAGATCACCTCTTTCTTAAAAAAATCACCTGTACCTGATAATTATATCACGAAGTTTATGGAAGTTCACTCTCAAAATACGATATCAGTGCGTTGATATTTATGTCCGAGTGCTCGACCTCCCTCGAATAGAGGTAGATGACTTCATTCAAAGGAATTTCTGTGTTGGCGGCAGAGATCATTTTTATCCATCTCACACTCATTACTGCGATCATCGCCCTCGCGTAAATTTCTCCGTCGTAAATACTCCCGCAGAAATAGACGAAAAGAAGCGATTCCAGGATCTTTTCAAAAGTGAAGGTATCGGCGGAAAACATCACCTCACGCCACTTGTCTTCTGAAGCTTCTGACCAGAATTCTGAAGTGGAATTTATTGTTTCTGTCCAGGATGACTCCATGACTTCGAGGCTTTCTAACAGCTCAAAGCTGCGCATCATGTAATCATACGAAAAAATAAAGCCGTGGCGGAGGTCGTCGCCGGGGTCTTTAAGTGTCTCGTATGAGACATCGTCCATCCCGGCTATATTTCCCTCGTCAAAAAGTTCCTGAAGCCGAAACGATGCTTGTGATATCATATCGAGCCTCTTCTCGAAAGGGATATCCTTTTTCTTAGCGATAGAGAGCATCCAATCTCTTGCGAAGACAAGCTTGTCGTATAAAAAATAGTCGAACCCGTCGTAATCCTGTGAATCCTCTCTGTCGTCTTCGCGCTCTTCAAATGAAAAATCAGCTTTCGATTCAAGCATCATGCGGACGACTTCCGGGCAGGACAGGGAGAGGGAGTACTCCCTGATATCAGGGAACTCTTCAATGTGACGGGGAAAGAGACGGCAGGTGTTGCAGAGAGCGCCTTCACCAAGAAAGCTCTGCAGGTCGCAGAGGCCGCTTACAGCCAACATGCTGCAGCATCGACCGTGCTGCCTGAAGCAGGAGTTTTTGAAATCGACTCCTTCTCTGAAACGGTCTTCGAAAGGACCGGAGTATTTACGATATTTTTTTAAGGACTTGTCGTCAATCATTATCTGCCAGCCTTCGCAGCAGCTCTTAGGGCATTTGTCGGCGATGCATTTGAACTTATCAAAATCAATCTGTTTTCTATAGAGCATTTATATCACCTTGTGGCTCAGCCATTTGCCACTGAAAAATCTTATCATGATTATTACTCCGCGAATGGCCCAGTCGCAGAACATTCCAATCCAGACTGCTATAGGTCCGAAATGGAAGACTCTTATCAGGACCGTCGCGAGGACTACTCTGCAGAGCCACATCGAAATGGTCGAGAGGATCATCATAAATTTCACGTCGCCAGCCGCGCGCATTCCGTATGCCGGGTCGAAGGCCGGCACCCAGAGTATCGGTTTCATTATGGAAATCCAGCCCATCATATACATCGTAAGGTCGATGGATTTCTGTGAGAGTCCCGAGAGGATAAGTATAGGCTTTGCAATAAGATAGACTATGGCGCAGCCTATAATAATCAGGATCTCTGCGTAGGCGGACATTTTTACAACATAGTATTTGGCCTCTTCCTTCCGGCCGGCGCCAAGGGTCTGGCCTACAATAGTCATCATCGAGATTCCGATTCCCATTCCCGCGATTCCATTCAGGGCTTCGAAAATTATTGCCATGGCTTCGGCTGACATCTGATACGGAGCGAGCAGAGAAACGGAGGACTGGATAGCTAGCTTACCGAACTGGAACATACCGTTCTCAACTCCGGATGGAATCCCAATCCCGAGCACTCTCCCTATCATATGAAAATCCGGGCGGATCAGATAGTTTTTTATTACTATTGGCTGCTTTGGCTTTCTGAGAAAAAAGTAGACGACCGCGAAGCAAAGTATTCTTGAAAACAGTGTCGAAAGAGCGGCGCCTGCTACGCCCATATTGAAGATAAATATAAGGACAGCATTTCCGGCGATATTTACGCAGTTTGAGATAAGGGAGATAAGCATCGGGAAACGGCTGTTGCCGCCTGCTCTGTAAAATGCCGAGCCCGCCTCGAAAAGAGCGTAGAATGGAAATGAGAACGATGTGATGAAGAAATACACGATCGCATCGGACATGACCTCTGCGTCAGTCTGTCCGAAGATAAGATGGAGCAGTGGCATCCTGAGAGTGATGCAGAATATTGCTACAAGTGTCGATAATACGAAAATCGTAAGAACTACCTGCCTGGCTGCCTCGTTTGCTTTCTTCGTATTTTCCTGGCCGAGGTACTGTGAGCAGATTATCGTGCCTCCGGCGGCGAGAGCCTCGAAGAGCTGGATGACGAGGGTGTTTATCGAGTCTGACAGCGAAACTGCCGAGACGGCAGCGTCTCCGCATCTGGCGACCATCGTCGTATCCATCATTCCCATAAATGAATTCAGGAACTGCTCGATGATCAGCGGAATCATAATCGCCCAGAGCTGTTTGTTTGAAAATATCAGATTTGAAAAATCAATTTTTGACCTGTCGTAGAATTTATTTCTAATTTTTTCCTTCATATAAAACTACACATACACCTTTCGCGTAAATGTAATTCTACTTTAATATTGTATACTATGTCAATAATTTGTCTTTTTTCGTTGCCCTTAAATCGCTAATGCGTTAAAATGTAGGGTAAGGCAGACGGGCTGTCTTTAGACTGGAGAAAAAATGCATTTTATCAATCAAATAAAAGCGGGCGAGCAGATCCGCGAGATCTATCTGGTAAAAGAGGTAAAGCAGTTAACTACAAAGAACGGCAAGCCTTATTGGAATGTGACACTGCAGGATAAGACTGGTACGATAAATGCCAAGGTCTGGGATCCGAATTCACCGGGAATCGAGGACTTTGAGGCGATGGACTATATCAGTGTGATGGCTGAATCCCAGGAGTATCAGGGAAATATGCAGCTTATCATCCGCCAGGCGAAGACAGCCGATTCCGGTGACTATGTGCCTTCAGACTACCTGCCATGCTCTGAATACGATGTAGATGAGATGTACTCCGAGCTTCAGAGGCTTATCGATTCAGTGAAGACCGACTATATGAAAAAACTCCTGAAGTCATTTTTCGATGATGCTGATTTTAAAAAGAAGTTCTGCTTCAGCTCTGCAGCCAAGTCCGTCCATCACAACTTTGTCGGTGGCCTCTTAGAGCATACGCTTTCGGTTACAAGAGTCTGCAACTTTTTTGCAAAGCACTATACGTTCCTCGACAGAGATCTGCTCCTGACTGCTGCGATCTGCCACGATATCGGAAAAACGAAGGAACTTTCACCTTACCCTGCGAATGACTACACTGACGAGGGGCAGCTGATCGGACATATCGTGATCGGCGCCGAGATGGTGAGAGACCACATAAAGGATATTCCGGAATTCCCGGAGACCAAGGCCAGAGAGCTGATCCACTGCATTCTTGCTCACCACGGCGAGCTCGAATTCGGCTCGCCGAAGAAGCCGGCCCTCTGCGAAGCGATGGCACTTTCATTTGCAGACAACGTCGATGCGAAGATGGAGACGATGAGAGAGACTATCTACAGTGGAACGGCCTCATCACCTACGACCTGGAAGGGCATGAACCGTTTCCTCGGAACGAATCTCCGCGGAACGACACCTGAAGAATAGGGCTGGTTCTTACGACTTGTTGTGTGAAAACACCACGATTCAGGCTCTGCACGTAAATCCAAACAAAAGAGGCTCGCTGCAATTTTGCAGCTGCCTCTTTATTTTTTTGCCTTCGCGCCGATAAAAATACTGTAAGCATATGTGAAAAGGATTTTACATTAGACAGGTCGTACCGGCTGCGCAAGGAAGTCGCTCTGCGGTACAGACAGGAACGATTTTTTATGATCATAAATAATAACATATCTGCGGTCATCGCAAACAAGCATCTCCTTAGAAATGAGACGAAGCTTGCGGCTTCTTCTGAAAAACTTTCCAGTGGCTACAAGATAAATCACGCGTACCAGAACCCTTCGGGCATGGCTATTTCAAACAAAATGCGCTCCCAGATCTTAGCTCTCGACAGAGCTATCGACAACACTAGCGACGGAATCAGTGTTATCCAGACTGCCGACGGCGCATTAAACGAAGTCACTTCGATGCTCCAGCGTATGCGTGAGCTCGCTGTTCAGGCGGCAAACGATACGAATACTCCTGAAGACAGAGCGGAGATTCAGAAAGAAGTTGCACAGCTTCGCGACGAGGTCGACCGCGTTTCCTCATCTACTGAGTTCAACAAGATGCAGATTTTTAACGGGGACATGCAGACGAAGGTCTACGCCGACAATGTAACGAGGCTTTCGGTTTCGGATGCGGTTGACCCTGGTACATATACCTTAACGGTAACCCCACCTACGAAAACAGGGACGTCCGGTTCGATGAATTCCAGTGCTACGGTACCAAATGGATCCTTTACTATCAATGGCCAGACAGTGACTCTGAATGACAAGATGACTTCTGACGATGCTTTTAATGCTTTAAGACAGGCTGCCAGAGCCGGCGATGTCACGGCAAAAAAAGACGGATCGATTATTTCTCTGTCATCTGGTATTACAACTGATGGTTACGAGGAGGTATTGGGGAATGCCTGGGGCGCCGTTCCAATAATTATAGATACACAGGGAGATGAGGCTTCTTCTAAAGCAGCCTTGAATTATTTTAATTTTACTCAAGGGCAATTGGGGACTGATGCTAAAGTTGTTCTTAACGATGTGAACAACACTGCAGGTGATGCGAAAAAATTCTCTTCATCAGCGACTGCTGCTATTGATGGAAAGAAAGTTACTATAACCGATAATAACGGCTTTGAGATGAGCTTCCTTCTCGATGGTGTTGAGGAAACGACTGGCAGCTCCTCAACAACAGGTTCAACACCGACCACTCCAAAACCGGTTAATCTGACAATCAAAGTCACCGATATCGGCAAGATGACTTTCCATGTCGGAGCGAACAAGGACCAGACCATAGATATAGACATTCCTTCGATCAGTGCGAAGAACCTCTATCTGGATCAGGTAAATGTAGGATCGCATGTCAGTGCCAGCCGTACGATAAATCTTATAGACGATGCGATCTCAAAGATCAGCTCTATTCGTTCGGACCTTGGTGCTGCCCAGAACAGGCTCCAAAGCACCTACGATTCGAATAATTCGACAAGTGAAAATGTAAACGACGCTATTTCACGAATCAAAGATACAGATATGGCTACCGAGATGGTCGAATACACAAAGGGCAACGTCCTGCAGCAGGCTGGTACATCGGTGCTCTCTCAGGCCAATGAACTCCCTCAGATGGCTCTGCAGCTCCTGCAGTAAGGCACTACAAATTTTCAAAAGTGTATTAAAAGCTGACAGTTCCGAAATTTTGTATATAGACAAAAGCGGGTCAGGTGTTTAAAATCTCTTAATAGATTTATAAACAGGCTGATTCGCTTTTTATTTAGATAAAATTTTTTAATGAAATGGAGGAACCATAATAATGGGAATTAAAGAACTTTCACACGCTGCAGAGAGAAAAGCATTTTCTACAGCCATTGATGGTTTTTTAAAACACATCAAGAAAAAGGATTATGCAGACAGATCTCAGGCTTATGTAAAGCTTGTCGATACAGCAGCCACATTCTGGAAGAGTGTAGATAAGGATAAGATGGAGGGCGTTAAAAAGGCTCTTTCAAATCCTGATAACAGATGGGTCAAGTTCATCAACAGAGTTATCGATGAGACAGATCCTCACTACGCTAAGACGATGCTTTTAAACCTCGGCTACGAAGCATTTTTCCGTGGCACAAAGATGATCAGAGCCAACCGTATCAAATATGGCTGCAACATCCCATGGCTTATCCTCTTTGATCCGACTATGGCCTGCAACATGCACTGTGTAGGCTGCTGGTCAGGTACATACGGACACAAGTCAAACCTCTCTTTCGAGGATATGGATAAGATCGTTACACAGGGCAAAGAGCTCGGTGTTTACCTCTATATGATGACTGGTGGTGAGCCGACTGTCCGCATGAAGGATATCTTCAGACTCGCTGAGAAGCACAACGACTGCTTCTTCGGACTGTATTCGAACTCCACTCTGATCACAGATGAGCTTGCCGAGAAGGTAAGACAGCTTGGAAATATTACATTCATGCTTTCACTCGAGGGCACTCCTGATACTAACGATGAGCGCCGTGGTGAGGGACATTACGCCAAGGTTATGAAGGCTATGGATATTCTCCGTGAGCACGGTATCGTATTCGGTACTTCTGTATGCTATACGAGAGACAATATCGAGGCAGTTACGAGCGATGATTTCTTCCGTCTCCTTGAGAAGAAGGGAGCCCGCTTCGGATTCTACTTCCACCTTATGCCGGTTGGAAACAACGCTGTACCAGAGCTTATGCCTACAGTAGAGCAGAGAAAATATATCATCAACAGAATCCGCTATGTCAGAAGCGACAAGTGCGATTTCGGATTCTTCCCGATGGACTTCCAGAACGATGGTGAGTATGTAGGCGGATGTATCGCCGGAGGAAGAAACTACTTCCACATTAATTCAAATGGAGATGCAGAGCCATGTGTATTCATCCACTTCTCTGATTCAAACATCAAGGACAAGAGTATTCTCGAGATGCTCCAGTCGCCTCTGTTCATGGAGTACCGTAAGGGACAGCCGTTCAACCGTAACCAGCTTCGTCCGTGCCCTATGCTTGAGAATCCGCAGCTCCTTCGCAAGATGGTTCACGACACAGGCGCTCACCAGACGAACCTTGAGTCACCTGAGAGCGTTGAGCATCTCTGCGCGAAGTGCGACGATTACGCAGCAAAGTGGGCTCCGGCAGCTGAGGAAGTCTGGAGAGAAGAGACTCATAAGCCAAAGGCCTATGTCAACTACTCGGAAGAGCATGTAGAGCATCCAGAGCTTGCAGCTTTCCAGACTGAAGCAAATGTATCAGATGCAGCCAGAAAGGATCCGTCACTCGCAGCTTACAGAAGCGATTCAGATGTGACAGGACAGAAGGTTTTTGATTCTTCATTAAATAACAATGAACAGGGTCTCAAGAAGGAGGCCTGATACCACGCCCCGGCATTTCGCCGGGGCGTTTTGTTTTTTTCAATAGCGCGAATGCACCGCCCATTTATCTATAATTGCGCCGCTCGCTTAAAATCTGTATAATCAGAAGTATGAAAATCATTTTTATCAGATTATTTGAATCGTATTATGACAAGATCCTGCCGGCGGCTATGAGACGCCTCGGCTGGCAGGTGGACGAGGAGTCGTTCTATACACCGGCGGATCAGACCAGAGATGACAGGCTGCAGCAGATGGTGCGTGACCGCATCAAAGATAAAAACGGCAGCTATGACTTTGCCTTCACGGTAAATTTCTGGCCGCTCCTAGCGCCGGTCCTTGATGACCTTGGAATCCGCTACGTCTCTTGGAGCTACGACGCGCCGCTCGCCTTCGTTGGGACGCCTGAGATGGAGAGAAAGAATAACTATATTTTTCTCTTTGACAGAGGGCAGGTCAGAAATTACAAGAAGCAGGGCATCACGAGGGTGTGGCATCTGCCACTTGCTTCTGATCCGGACATTTTTTCAAGGGAGATAGAAAGGCACGGGGACGAATTTTCGGGGTGCGGCGTAAGCTTTATCGGCTCGTTCTACTATTCGCCATATCCATCTGTCGTCAAGAATCTTTCCGACCACCTGAGGGGATACCTCGACGGAATACTTACAGCTCAGAGAAATTTATATGGCTCCTATCTGCTGCCGCAGGTCATTGATGACAAAATTGTCGGGGCGGTAAATGCAGAACTGCTAAGGAAAAAAGACACCTCGAAGGATGCGGGGGTTTTCGCAGGCAGCGTGTCGAAAGAGAATCTGATCTATGCAATGGCGACAAGGATAACCTGTTTTGACAGGCTGACTCTTCTCGCCGTCGCTTCAAAAATTACCGACACCCGTGTCTTTACATCGAATAAACCGGATGAGATATCAGGTACGCTCTTCAAAGCCAGGGTAAAAGGAAAGGTCGATTACCACACGCAGATGCCGGTCATTTTTAACAGGAGCCGCATCAATCTCTGTCCGACGCTTCGGTGCATCGAGACCGGAATTCCGCTCAGGGCCCTTGATATCATGGCCTGTCACGGAGTCGTTATGATGCCGCTTTCGGAGGAGACGGCTGAGTACTTTGAAAATGGGACAGACAGCCTGCTCTACTCGTCGGATGAGGAGGCCTTTGAGCTGATGAGGTTCTACCTTTCTCACGACAGCGAAATCGACAGGATCCGTGAAAACGCTTACGAAAAAATCCGGACTGATTTTTCTTTTGAAAAGAGACTTGACACAATGGCAAGGATACTTAAAGAAAATTGACAGTTCCTCAAGGATTTATTTTCAGGGAAAGGACTATATGAACACTATAAAATTATACGACGATAAGCCTTACAACACAGAATTCAGTGCGGAGGTCTTAAGATGTGACGGCGGGAAAATCGTACTCGACAGGACGCTGTTTTTCCCGGAAGAGGGCGGCCAGACCTGCGACACGGGATTTATCGAATGTCACGGGAGACGCTTTGAAGTGGAGCATGTAAGTGAAGAGGACGGGGTGATATTTCATCGGATTTCAGATGCGTATGATCAGTCTTCAGATGCGATAAAGGCAGGTGATAAGGTCACAGGTTCTATCGACTGGAAGAGGCGCTTCGACAATATGCAGAATCACACCGGCGAGCACATGTTTTCCGGGATCGTACATTCTCTCAAGGGATACGATAACGTCGGTTTTTCACTGACTGAAAATACCTGTCAGATGGATTACAATGGAAAGCTGACAGATAAAGAGATCAGAGACATCGAAGAGCAGGTGAATCAGGCAATCTATAAGGCAATCCCGGTCGAGTGCAGGTATCCTTCGGAAGAAGAACTTAAAAGTATCGACTACAGGAGCAAAAAAGAGCTGAATGGAGCCGTAAGGATCGTTACGATCCCTGGGATAGATGTCTGTGCCTGCTGCGCCCCGCATGTAAGAACTACGGCCGAAGTAGGTGCTTTGAAAGTGCTTTCACACCTCAATTACAAAGGCGGTACGAGACTCTATATCGCCTGTGGCAACAGGGCCTACCGTGAGTTTGTATCGTCATTTGATGCTCTTACAGATATCGGCTATCTGTTTTCAACGGGAAGGCCTGATGCCTTTGGCGCTGTCAAAAAATTGATCTCTGAGAAGCAGGAGCTTACCGGAAAACTTGTCAGCTGTCAAAAGGATGAGCTGTTCCGCCAGATCGACGAAGAGGATGGAAATGAGATATTTACAGAGGTAGATGATAGGAATATCCTGACTGCAGCTTTTAATCATTTAAAGGAGACACATGACGGGGCCTGCTTTATTTTTTCAAAGAAGGGGGATGAGAATTACACCTTCCTCGCAGGTGGAGAAGGCATCGACGCGAGAACTCTGCTTGATCAGCTGAAGAGCCGGTTTACAGTGCGCGGTGGCGGCAGCAGAGACATGATCCAGGGCACGGTATCGCCGCTACAGTGATGAAATAGTGTGCGGAATCGGTTATTCTACTACTTTTATGACAAAATCAACTTTAAATATTTGTTATTTTTATGAAAATTTCCAATATTTCAAAAAAAAGTTTGCTTTACTTGTGCAATATGCTATAATTTTATTTGAGACAAAGAACAGTTTTGGTAATTTTTGTCAAAACAGAGGATGAGGGGAGAAACCTCTCATAAAGACACGAGGTGGTTAGATGAGTAGTAAAGAAATGATAGCCATGCTTCTGGCCGGAGGCCAGGGCAGCAGGCTTGGCGTACTGACTTCCGATGTTGCCAAACCGGCGGTGGCATTTGGCGGGAAATACAGGATCATTGATTTCCCGTTGAGCAACTGCATCAATTCAGGCATCGACACTGTCGGTGTTTTGACGCAGTATCAGCCGCTTGCACTGAACAGACATATCGGCATCGGAACTCCTTGGGATCTCGACAGAAATAACGGTGGTGTATCTGTACTTCCACCTTACGAGAGAAGCGACAATTCTGAGTGGTATTCAGGTACGGCGAACGCCATTTATCAGAACCTGAAGTACATGGAGAGCTACAATCCTGAGTATGTACTGATCCTTTCAGGAGACCATATCTACAAGATGGATTATGAGGCAATGCTTGATTTCCACAAGCAGAATCAGGCAGATGTGACTATTGCCGTTCTCCCTGTTCCTATGGAGGAGGCCAGCCGTTTCGGTATAGTCGTTACGGATGATAACAAGAGGATCACAGAGTTTGAAGAGAAGCCGGCTCATCCGAAGAGCAACCTCGCATCTATGGGTATCTACATTTTCTCATGGCCGGTTCTGAAGCAGGCACTGACTGCCCTTAAAGACCAGCAGAACTGCGATTTTGGTAAGCATATCATTCCGTACTGCCACGAGAATGGCAAGAGGATTTTTGCATACGAGTTCAACGGATACTGGAAAGACGTTGGAACGCTCGGTTCCTACTGGCAGGCCAATATGGAGCTTATCAACCTTATACCTGAGTTCAACCTCTATGAGGAGTTCTGGAAGATTTACACGAAGCAGGATAAGATTGAACCACACTACATTGGACCTGATGCCGAAGTCGGGAGAGCCATTATCGGGGCAGGCGATCAGATTTACGGCAAGGTTTTCGGTTCGGTGCTTTCAGCGGGAGTTATCGTAGAAGAGGGTGCAGTCGTAAAAGACTCGATCATTATGAAGGACACAGTGATAAAGAAGGGCGCTTATATAGAGAAGTCCATTATCGCTGAGAACTGTGAGATCGGTGAGAACGCCAGGATTGGAGTCGGAGAAGAGGCTGAGTCGAAGCTGAATCCGAAGATCTACAGTTTCGGACTTGCGACTATAGGAGACGATTCCGTGATACCTGCGAATGTCACTATTGGCAAGAATACAGCTATCAAGGGAGTGACCGTTCCTGAGGATTATCAGGACGGAGTGTTACCAGGTGGCGGATATCTGATAAAGGCAGGTGAACAGGCATGAAAGCATTAGGAATCATTTTGGCAGGTGGCAATTCCACCCGTATGAAGGAACTGTCGAAGAAGAGAGCCATAGCTGCCATGCCGATCGCATGCAGCTACAGAGCCATTGATTTCGCTCTGTCGAATATGACGAACTCGAACATTCAGACCGTAGCGGTTCTGTCACAGTACAATGCGAGGTCACTGAATGAACATCTGAATTCTTCGAAGTGGTGGAATTTCGGACGTAAGCAGGGCGGACTTTTTGTTTTCACTCCTACTGTTACTTCAGAGAACAACTGGTGGTACAGAGGCACGGCAGATGCGATGTGGCAGAACATCGACTTCCTCAAGAAGAGACATGAGCCGTACGTAGTCATTACAAGTGGTGACTGCGTCTGCAAATGCGATTTCGGACCGATCATAGACTATCACATCCAGAAGCAGGCCGACATCACAGTAGTCTGCACGAAGGCTCCGGAATGGGACGACATCAGCCGTTTCGGTACTGTAAAGATCGACGATAACGGACTTATCTCCAATTTCGAAGAGAAACCTATGATAGCCCATTCGAATATCGTGTCGACTGGTACATACATCATCAGGAGGAGAAAGCTTATAGAGCTTCTTGAGCAGTGCAACGCCGAGGGCAGATACAACTTCGTTACAGATATCCTGATCAGATACGAGGGAATGAAGAAAGTCTACGGATACATGCTGAACTCCTACTGGTCGAACATCGCTTCACTGAACTCTTATTTCAGGACGAATATGGATTTCCTGAAGAAGGATGTCAGAGACTTCTTCTTTGCAAAGGAACCGAAGATCTATTCAAAGGCGCGCGACCTTCCTCCTGCAAAGTTCAATCAGGATGCGAAAGTCCGCGATTCGCTGATTGGCTCCGGAACTATCATAAACAGCGTGGTTGAGAATTCAGTCATCTTCAAAAATGTCTTCATTGGCAACAACACTGTGATCAAGAATTCGATCGTCCTCGATGGCGCTTACATCGGTGACAATGTCCGTGTTGAGAACTGCATAGTCGAGTCGAACGAGACACTTCTCTCAGACACGAGCTATGTTGGCGACGACCAGATTAAGATCGTTATTGAAAATAATAACAGACTTGGAATCTGATAATAAAAAGAGACCTGCTTGATGCAGGTCTTTTTTTTGCGAAAATGGGCGGAGATCATTTATTGTGAGAATTCTTCTGATTGAATTTGTTCATCGCGCCATCGATATCTCCTGCTATGATCATTTCACAGGCGTCGCAGGCGCGCTTAGAAGCTTCATCGAAAAGCTTCTGGTCGCTCTGATCGAGACGGCCAAGAACGTGAGAAATCATATCTCCGTGCGGCAGCATGTGTCCGGTGCCGATGCGGATGCGGATAAATTTGTCAGTGCCGAGGTGTTCGATTATATTCTTAAGGCCATTGTGGCCGCCGGCAGATCCCTTTTTTCTAATTCTTAGATTTCCACAGTCCAGATCGACGTCATCTGAAAAAACTACGACCTGAGTTGCAGGATCAAGTTTGTAAAAATTGGCAAAGTCACCTACCGATTCGCCGCTCAGATTCATAAAAGTCTGAGGCTTTATCAGGATGACCTTCTGTCCTTCTATGACTCCGTCGCCACGGAGAGCTTTTCTGTCAGGCCGCTCTATTACAATGCCATGGCGCGCGGCAAGCCTGTCAATAGTATCGAAACCGGCATTGTGCCTGGTGTGCTCATATTTTGTGCCCGGGTTTCCGAGCCCTGCAATAAGTATCATAAAAACCTCCAATTACAATCCATAGACACTAATTATATCAGACTTTACAAGTATGGTATAATACTTTTCTATGAGAGATAATATTTCAACAGTAAAAAATAATCATGCAATTGGTATTGGTCTTGTCATCGCGGATTCTTTCTTCTTTTCGCTGATGACACTTTTTGTAAGGCTTTCGGGCGATCTGCCGACGATGCAGAAGTGTTTTTTCAGGAACGCCATCGCGGCAGTCGTCGCAGTCATTACACTATTGAGAACTGACGAGAAGTTTCACATAAAGAAGGGCTCGATGCCGGGCCTCCTTATGAGATCGATCTGCGGCGGACTTGGCATGATCTGCAATTTCTACGCGATCGACAGGATAGGACTTGCTGATGCAAATATCCTGAATAAAATGTCGCCGTTCTTCGCCATCATCGCATCGATCTTCGTATTAAAGGAGATCCCGAAGAAGGCAGACTGGATTGCAGTCATCATCGCCTTTGCCGGTTCGATCTTCATAATAAAGCCGTCGTTTAATGTAGTCTCTCTCTACTCACTTGCCGGTCTTCTGGGCGGCCTCGGAGCAGGAATCGCTTACACTTATGTAAGGAAGCTCGGACAGCACGGTGAGAGGGGACCGGTGATAGTGGCATTTTTCTCGATCTTTACCTGCTGTCTCTGTCTGCCGTTTATGATCGCTGATTTCCATCCGATGACATGGCAGCAGTGGCTCTTCCTTATCCTCGCAGGATTCGCAGCAGCAGGCGGACAGTTTACGGTGACCGCCGCATACAAATTTGCCCCGGCAAAGAACATTTCGGTCTTCGACTACTCGCAGGTCATCTTCGCATCGATCTGGGGTGTCGCCTTCTTCGGCGAGATTCCGGACATGTACTCGATAATCGGCTATGTGATCGTCATCGGCTGCGCAGTCTTCAGATGGCTGTACCTGATGAAAACAGAAGATTGAAAACTGCAGAAGGCTTATGACGGTATCAATATAAGAAAAAAGCATGACAGAAAACTACAGAAGTCATTGTGCGGTTTCAATATAAGAAAAAAGCAAGAATGAAAACTACAAAAGGCTTAGGGCGGTTTCAATAAAAGAAAAAAGCAAGACAGAAAACTACAAAAGGCTTAGGACGGTTTCAATATAAGAACAAAGCATGAAAGAAAACTACAGAAGTCATTGTGCGGTTTCAATATAAGAAAAAAGCAAGAATGAAAACTACAAAAGGCTTAGGACGGTTTCAATATAAGAACAAAGCATGAAAGAAAACTGCAAAAGGCTTAGGGCGGTTTCAATAAAAGAAAAAAGCAAGACAGAAAACTACAAAAGGCTTAGGACGGTTTCAATATAAGAATAATACATGACAGAAAACTTAAAAGAAATTCTTGAATTTTAAAAGTATATTGATATTGCTTAAAAAAAATACAATAGAAAAATTTTATTTTCAAAGTAAGAATTACTGGGAGAAATTTTATACAAGTCATTGTTTTTTATAGCAATATTAATCATATATATTGAAATTTCAAAAGACAGGTTGTAGATTTTGAATCCGTGAAATTCTTATATTAAAAGACCAGGTGATATAAATACTTTTTCTAAAAAGCAATTGTTCTATATTGAAAAATAAGGAATGTCAACGGTGAAGAGCGCCTGAGCAGGCGCTAAAGATTGGCAAACGAGCGGCATGGCAGGCGCTAAAGATCCGGCAAATGAATGTCATGGCATATGCGGGTAAGTGGCGAACAAAAGTTATAGCAGAATTGGAATAGCGGAGAACGAACGTCATGGCGGGCGCGGAGAAGTGACGAACAAAAGTTATAGCAGGTGCGGAAGAAGTCGGTAAACGAACGTCTGGGCAGGCGCGGAAGAAGTGGCGAACGAACGTCTGGGCAGGTGCGGAAGAAGTGGCGCCCGCCCAGACGTGACCCAAACCATATTTGAAACGAAAGGAGCAGAAAATGAATCCAACATCACTATTTAAGATCCAGGGCGCATTCAGAAAATTTCAGGAAGCACACCCAAAGGTAGTAGCATATTTTCAGAGTGTATTTGGAAGCGGCGTCCCGGAGGGAACAATAATGGAGCTTACAGTTACGAAGCCGGGCGAAGAGCCGGTCACAACGAATATGAGAGTGACACAGGAAGACCTCGAACTGATACAGTCACTCAGAGACTTACAGTAATTGATACAGTCGCTCAGAGACTTACAGTAATTGAGACAGCCACTCAGAGACTTACAGTAATTGAGACAGTTATTTGAGAGATAACAGTAACTGATACAGTCGCTTGGGAATTTGCATAAATGGATAAATTCATATTACATTCGAAATATCAGCCGACCGGAGATCAGCCGAAGGCGATAAAGAAACTGGTGGACGGGTTCAGAGACGGAAACCAGTTTGAGACGCTTCTGGGCGTGACAGGATCCGGCAAGACATTTACAATGGCCAACGTCATAGCGGCTCTGAACAAGCCGACTCTTATAATGAGCCACAACAAGACGCTGGCAGGACAGCTCTACAGCGAGATGAAGGATTTTTTCCCGGAGAACGCTGTAGAGTATTTTGTCTCATATTATGATTACTACCAGCCGGAGGCGTATGTGCCTCAGTCGGATACTTATATTGCGAAGGATTCGGCAGTAAATGATGAGATCGATAAGCTGAGGCTCTCTGCGACGACAGCGCTCTCAGAGCGGAAAGACGTAATAGTAGTCGCGTCGGTGTCCTGCATATACGGCATTGGAAGTCCTGACGACTATGAGAATCTCTGTGTCTCGCTGCGCCCCGGCCAGGAAAAGGACAGGGACGAAGTCATTAAAGAACTTGTCGCTATGCAGTATCTGAGAAACGATATGGATTTCAAGCGTGGAACGTTTCGGGTGCGCGGAGATACGCTCGAAGTGATCCCTGCGAACACGACTGATTACGCGTACAGGATCGAGTGGTTCGGCGACGAGATAGATCGAATAGTACAGACTGACCCTCTGACAGGAAAAGTTCAGTACGAGATGCAGCACGTTGCAATTTTTCCGGCGTCGCATTATGTTGTTCCGAAAGAAAAAATTGATCACGCCTGCGATACCATAGAGGCTGAGCTGAAGGAGAGAGTCAATTTTTTCAAGGCGCATGACAAGCTGCTCGAGGCACAGAGGATTGCGGAGAGGACGAACTTCGATGTCGAGATGCTGAGAGAGACCGGGTTCTGCTCGGGAATTGAAAACTATTCGAGGCATCTCACCGGAGCAGCACCGGGAGAGCCGCCTAAGTGTCTTATAGACTATTTTGGAAATGATTTTCTTACGATAATAGACGAAAGCCACATTACTGTGCCGCAGATCGGCGGTATGTACAATGGAGACAAGGCCAGAAAGACAACGCTTGTCGACTACGGCTTCAGACTTCCGTCGGCGCTCGACAACAGGCCGCTAAATTTCAATGAGTGGGAGCAGAAGATCGACCAGCTGCTTTTCGTGTCGGCTACACCGGGAGACTATGAAAAGGAACACGAGCTTTTGAGGGCAGAGCAGATCATAAGACCTACCGGACTTCTTGACCCGTCGATCGATGTGCGCCCGACTGAGGGACAGATCGATGATCTGTATTCCGAGATCGAGAAGGAGACAAAAGACCATCACAAGGTACTTGTCACAACTCTTACAAAGAGGATGGCAGAGGACCTTACGGATTATCTGGCAGAACTCGGAGTCCGTGTCAAATACCTGCATTCGGATATCGATACGCTTGAGAGAGCTGAGATCATCAGGGATTTGAGACTTGATGTATTCGATGTCTTGGTCGGGATAAACCTCCTGCGTGAGGGACTTGATATTCCTGAGATCACTCTGGTTGCAATCCTCGATGCAGACAAAGAAGGATTCCTGCGAAATGAGACTTCTCTTATCCAGACGATCGGACGTGCATCGCGAAACGACCACGGTCATGTTATAATGTACGCGGATACGGTAACAGAGTCGATGCAGAAGGCAATCGACGAGACGAAGCGCCGCCGCACGATACAGCAGGAGTACAACGAGAAGCACCATATCACTCCGAAGACTATCCAGAAGAGAGTTCAGGATGTCATTGCGATTTCGAAGGAAGTTGCAGCCGACGAGAACGAGATGAAGAGGCAGCCTGAGGAGATGTCCTTGGATGAGCTTAAGAAATATATAGCAAAGATAAGGGACAAGATGGAGAAGGCAGCGGCAGACTTAAACTTCGAGGCGGCTGCCGAGTACAGAGACAGACTTATAGAACTTAAAAATATGCTCCGCGATGAAGAGGTAAGCACAAGTGAGAGAAGCAGCACAGGAACTGACACCAAGAAAATACATAAAAATAAGGGGAGCAAAGGTTCATAATTTAAAAAATATCAATCTCGATATCCCGCGTGACTCGTTTACGGTATTTACCGGACTTTCGGGTTCGGGCAAGAGCTCCCTGGCCTTTGACACGATTTTTGCCGAAGGGCAGAGAAGGTATATGGAGTCACTTTCGAGCTACGCGAGGCAGTTTCTGGGACAGATGGAAAAACCTGACGTTGACAAGATCGAGGGGCTTCCACCTGCTATTTCGATCGATCAGAAATCGACGAACCACAACCCGAGATCTACTGTCGGAACTGTGACTGAGATTTACGATTACCTCCGACTTCTGTATGCGAGATGTGGAATCCCGCACTGCCCTAAGTGCGGCCGGCCAATTTTCAAGCAGACAGTTGACCAGATGTGCGACCAGATAAAAAAACTCCCGGAAAAGACCAGATTCCAGGTCCTCTCTCCGGTGGTCAGGGGCCGGAAGGGCGCTCAGGAAAAACTCTTCGCGAGAGCCAGAAAGAGCGGTTATGTCAGGACGATAGTCGATGGAGACCTCTACGACCTCTCCGAGGACATCAAGCTCGACAAGAATAAAAAGCACAATATCGAAATCGTTGTGGACCGTCTCGTTATGAAGGATGGCATAGATGCGAGACTTGTCGGCTCACTTGAAAATGCGCTGAAGCTCTCCGGCGGACTCGTGATCATCGATGTGATCGGCGGTGAGCAGATGAATTTTTCGGAGAGCTACTCGTGTCCATACGACGGTACTTCGATAGATGAAATCGAGCCGAGAACATTTTCATTCAACAATCCGTTCGGCGCCTGCCCGGAGTGCTACGGCCTCGGCTACAAGATGGAGTTTGACGAGAATCTTATGATCCCTGATAAGAATCTGTCATTCAATCAGGGCTGCGTTCAGGTCATCGGATGGCAGAATTCCAAAGACCCGAAGAGCTATTCACATGCGCTTCTCGTCGCACTTTCAAAGGAGTATGGCTTTTCACTCGACACCCCATACAAGGACCTCCCGAAAAATATCCGGGAGATGTTTATGAATGGATTTGACCGGGAAGTCAAAGTCCACTATTCCGGCAGATGGTCCACGGGAGTCTACGATGTGCAGTTTGAGGGACTTCTCGAGAACACGAAGCGAAGATACCGTGAGACAAAGTCAGACTCCGCGAAGGAGATGTTCAAGGAGTACATGCGGATCACTCCGTGTCCGTCATGCCACGGACAGAGGCTTAAGCCTGAAGCGCTCGCCGTCACTGTTGCTGACAAAAATATCTACGAGATGACGACGATGTCTATAAAGGACCTCCGCAGATTTCTGGATCAGATGAAGCTTTCTGATCAGCAGATGAAAATCGGAAGGCTCGTTCTGCGCGAGATCAAAGCCAGAGTCAAATTCTTAGACGACGTCGGGCTGGACTATCTTTCACTGTCACGAGCCACAGCCACTTTGTCCGGCGGCGAGTCACAGCGAATAAGGCTTGCGACGCAGATTGGCTCAGGACTTGTCGGAGTCGCATATATCCTCGACGAACCGTCGATCGGACTGCACCAGAGGGATAACGACAAACTTCTGGCATCTCTCAAAGGCCTGCGTGATCTTGGAAATACTCTTATTGTCGTAGAGCACGACGAGGATACGATGAGGGCGGCTGATTTTCTTGTAGACATAGGACCTGGCGCTGGAGACCACGGCGGAGAGGTTGTCGCTGCCGGAACTCCGGAGGAAGTTGAAGCCTGCCCGGATTCCATTACCGGTCAGTACCTTTCTGGGAAAAGATGTATTCCGGTTCCGGGAGTCAGAAGAAAGCCGACAGGCTATATTACTATAAGAGGAGCCAGAGAGCACAATTTAAAAAATATAGATGTAAAGATTCCTCTCGGGATCATGACTGTTGTAACCGGAGTTTCGGGTTCGGGAAAGTCGTCACTTATAAATGAGATCCTCTACAAGACTCTTGCCCGTGACCTTAACAGGGCAAGGACTATCCCGGGAGACTGTGACGGCGTAGATGGAGAGGATCAGCTCGACAAGATCATCGATATCGACCAGTCGCCGATCGGCAGGACTCCGAGATCGAACCCGGCGACTTACACCGGAGTTTTCGACCTTATAAGGGATCTTTTCGCAGCAACTCCCGACGCAAAGGCCCGCGGCTACGCAAAGGGCAGATTTTCGTTTAATGTCAAGGGCGGACGCTGCGAGGCCTGCGGCGGAGACGGCATCAAAAAAATTGAGATGCATTTTTTGCCGGATGTGTATGTGCCGTGTGAGGTCTGCCACGGCAGGAGGTACAACAGAGAGACTCTCGAGGTCAAATACAAGGGGAAGTCTATTTACGATGTCCTCGATATGACAGTAGAAGAGGCTGTAAAATTTTTCGAGCCGATACCTTCGATCTACAGAAAAATAAAGACTCTGATGGATGTTGGACTCGGCTATATTAAGCTCGGCCAGCCATCGACAGAGCTCTCCGGCGGAGAGGCACAGCGTATTAAGCTTGCGACGGAGCTCTCGAGACGTGGCACCGGAAAGACGATCTATGTCCTCGATGAGCCGACGACCGGACTTCACTTCGAAGATGTAAACAAGCTCGTAAATATCCTGCGTGCGCTCTCGGACAGTGGAAATACTGTAGTCGTGATCGAGCACAATCTCGACGTTATAAAGACGGCGGATTACATTATCGACTTAGGCCCGGAAGGCGGCGACGGAGGCGGAACCGTGATTGCAGAGGGTACGCCAGAGGAAATCTGCAGGGTAAAGAAGAGCTATACAGGACAGTACCTTAAGAAATACCTGAAGTAATATATTGAGCCGTTTTGTTGTGAAAGAATTAAGATATTCAAAAAATGCCAGAGACATCGGGAAATTTTTGTAAAGTTTGATACTTGAAAAAGGGAAATTTTCCGCTATAATATTTTATGTATGTGTAGAAATAGATTTTCGCGGGATTTTTCCGCTTTTTTATATAGATTGGAAGGGAGTTCTACAGCATGGCTGCAACAGACATTGGTATAGATTTAGGAACTGCGAGTATCCTCGTTTATCTGAAGGGAAAGGGTGTAGTTCTGAAGGAACCTTCAGTAGTCGCTTTTGACCGTGACACGAATAAGATCAAGGCTATTGGAGAGGAAGCCCGCCTTATGCTCGGCCGTACCCCTGGAAACATCGTCGCCGTAAGGCCTCTGCGTCAGGGTGTTATTTCCGATTATACAGTTACTGAGAAGATGATAAAGTACTTCATCCAGAAGGCTCTCGGAAAGAGAACTTACAGAAAGCCAAGGATGTCAGTCTGCGTTCCTTCAGGCGTCACTGAGGTTGAGAAGCGTGCCGTTGAGGATGCCGCATATGCAGCAGGCGCCAGAGAGGTCTACATCATCGAGGAGCCAATCGCCGCAGCTATCGGCGCAGGCATAGATATCAGCCGTCCTTGCGGTAACATGATCGTTGATATAGGTGGTGGTACCGCAGATATCGCCGTTATTTCACTCGGCGGATCTGTTGTGTCGACTTCTATAAAGGTCGCCGGCGATAACTTCGACGAGGCACTCGTCAGATACATGAGAAAGAAGCATAACCTCCTGATCGGTGAGAGAACTGCAGAGGATATGAAGATAAATATCGGAACCTGCTATCCGCTCTCTACTCCGGAGACTATGAATGTCAGAGGCCGTAACCTCGTTACAGGTCTTCCGAAGACGATTGAGGTATCATCCGAGGAAACAGAGGAAGCGCTTCGTGAGCCTACAGCACAGATCGTTGAGGCTGTACACTCTGTTCTCGAGAAGACTCCGCCAGAGCTTGCTGCCGATGTCGCCGACAGAGGTATTATCCTGACAGGAGGCGGCGCACTTCTCCGCGGACTTGAAGAGCTGATGGAGGAGAGGACCGGGATCAACACGATGACAGCCGAGGATCCTATGACCTGCGTTGCCATAGGTACTGGTAAGTATGTCGAGTTCATGGCTGGAAACCACGATCTCTCACAGCCGTAAATATAATGAATTGGTGGTCAAAAGGTTGACCACCGATTCATATGATTACATTCGAAAAAAATACGCTCCCGCCTTTCACAGGTGGGAGCGTATTTTTAATGGTGCGGATAGCACCGCTCATTAATTATTTTCCATAATAGCTTTTCTTAGTTCTTCAGCATTCGACACTATTTTTTCAACAGGTATCCGCTCAAGGTACTCGTGGCTTCTGAAGCCCCAGTCGACCGAGATCACATGCATGTCTGAATTCTGTCCGGTCGCAAAGTCGACTTCGGAATCGCCAATATAGACGCAGTCTTCACGCGGGATATTTAAAACGCGAAGGCATTCGTTTACCATGTCCGGAGCGGGCTTTCTCTTGATGCCCTTCTTCTCGCCGAGAGAAAAATCAAAGGCGCCCGGGAACATGTCTGCTACAAGTGTCTGGACCGCCGTGTCCGGTTTATTTGAAACGACTGCGGTTTTGATGCCGGAGCTGTGAAGGTCATCCATCAGTTTGAGAATTCCAGGATAGGGTCCGGTCTTATCGGCGCAGTGCGCATCGTAGTAAGGACGGTAAATCTCCGAAATCCTTTCGATCTCATCGTCATCTTTAAAGCAGTCATCTGGCTCCTTATCGGTGCCTATCAGGTCGAGCTTTTCGTATGGGAAGCCCTGCTCGACTGAGAGAGCGCGCTTCAGCGCTACATAGACTCCGCTTCCAAAAAAATACGCCACATTTTTTTCAGTGAAATCATGCTCGTGACCTGTCTTTTCGAGCGCATAGTCGATCGAAGCTGTAAGGTCGCCGAGGGTGTTCAGGATCGTTCCATCCATATCAAAAACAGCTGCTTTATATCCCATAATGCATCTCCTTTATAATCGTTACAATCTGCAATACGCCGGGGGTTTTACCGGGACGCAAGGATACTTTAACATAGAAAACGGAAATGGTAAAATCTGTTTCGATAAAAATGCAATAAGGTATTAAACTTTTCGTGATTCCATCCGATAAAAGCATTGTAAAGAAAATAAAGACCTGTTTTTTAATATATGTTGAAAGGAGTGGTCTGGATGAGAATAAGTGCATATAACGCCATTACACAGGTATATCAGGCCAGAAAACCTTCCACTGCAAAGACTAAGAGGACATCGGGCTTCAGGGACGAAGTTGATATCTCAGAAGCCGGTAAGGATTATCAGATAGCGAAGAAAGCAGTTTCTGAGAGTTCGGATACGAGGAAGGATCTCGTATCGGAGATGAAGAAGAAGTACGCAGGTGATGTGAAGGTAGATACACTGGACTTTGCCGATGTGCTTTTGCAGAAGGCCCAGGGACTGAAATACTGATTTTTTTAGCATGAATTGTTACCTCGTCGACATGGATGTCCGTGGGGTTATGAATTCACCCAGGTTCCAGGGACGGGACGATATACGAAGCAGCGGGCTGCTTTTTATGTACGGGCGGATGGGCCTTTCATTGCGAAGGGTCCTTCCGCTTTTTGCGTGATAAGGAGAAATGATGGCAAGTCTTGCAGAAGAACTTATCTCTGTGATGCAGGAGGAAACGAAGGGTTATGATGAGCTCTACGACCTGTCACAGAAGAAGAGAAAAGCTATAGTCCAGAGGAAGCTCAAAGAGCTTCAGAACATAAATACCGAGGAAGAGACGATCACGAGCCGTCTGAAGAATCTTGAGAACCGCCGTGTCAAGAACCTGACTGATATGTCAGTCGTTATGGGACACGATAACGAGATCCTGACTGTCACACAGGTTATAGATCTCCTCGACAATCAGCCACAAGAGCAGAAGAAGCTTAACGATGCGAAGAGGGAACTTGTGAATGCTGCGACCAGGATGCACAAGCTGAATGAGCAGATCCAGATTCTTTTAAACCAGGCTCTCGAGATGACACAGTTCGATCTGAACCTCTTTGAGAATCTGAAGAAAGCACCCGAGACAGGAAATTACGATAAACACGCATATAACACCGGAGACGTGCTGCCGAGTGGCGGCTTTGATCTGAAGCAGTAACAGGAGTAAATTATGGCAAACAGTTTTGGAAGCTTATACGTTGGGGCGTCCGGAATCCAGAATTCCCAGCATGGCCTTAACGTTGTAGCTAATAACCTCTCGAATATGGATACCACAGGGTACGTAAGACAGAGGACATTTTTTTCAGATCAGATTTATCTGCCGACAGGAAAGTCCGCTATTTCGAACCAGCAGACCGGACTTGGCCTCAAGATCGGTGATGTCATCCATCAGAGAGATCAGTTCCTCGATCGGGCTTACAGACAGGAGAGCGGTCGTAAGGCTTATTACGATGCTGCTTACGAAGCCACGGGTGAAGTCGAGAATTTCCTCAGAGAGGGTGAGGGCACGGCTTTTTCGAGTTCGATCGAATCACTCTATGATGCGTTCAGCCAGTATGCGACAAATCCGGCTGCAGAGGAAATACAGAACCTCGTGGTCCAGAAATCGCAGCTTTTCTTAAGCCGCGCCAAGTCAGTGTATCAGGGACTTTCAGATTATCAGGACAATGTTAACCAGAAGATAAAGGACGATATCGACCAGATCAATTCCATTGGAAAAAAGATCCAGAAGCTGAATGTCACGATCCAGGCTACAGAGGCAGGCGGTGTCGAGACAGCGATGGCGGACCGTGACACCAGGGACAAGCTTATCGATGACCTCTCGAAGTTCTGCGAAATTTCAACGAAGGAGACACCTGAAGGCGTAGTCAAGGTAAGTATCGAAGGAGTTGAATTTGTCAGTGAAGACAGAGTTTATCCGATCTCACTTGACACCGACAATACGACCGGATTCGTTACACCTTACTGGCAGCAGCTGTCGAAAAGCTCTGGCAGCCATCAGGAGAAAAGATACGTATTTGATACCTATCTTACGGATACGGCGAAGAACCAGGATATCGGAGAAGTCAAGTCACTGCTTTTGATGAGGGGCGACCACCGCGCGACCTACAGGGATTTTTACAGGACGACAGATGATGGTGAAATGAATGAGATCGGGGCCAACGAGTATTCAGATACGATAATCTCAAAAGATGATGGCCGCAAGAAGGCGGGGCTCGGCAAGTCAGTGATCATGAACGCACAGGCGGAGCTCGATCGTATGATGAACAAAGTAGCTTCGAATATCAACGATCTGCTTTCACCTGTTTCCACTGTTCAGACAATCTATGACAGGAGCGGTGATGATTCTACAAAGACTGAGTTTAACCAGAAGCTTAAGGAACTGTACGATAATGACACTGAGTTTACTGTCAACGGAGTGACTTACAAAATGAAGACCGACGCGGATAAGATCAAGATCATGGATCAGGATTATGCCGTTGTCGGGGCCGATGGCAAGCTTCCTCCAAACGAACTGTTTTCAAGGGTGGTAGGAGATAAAAATGAAAATGCCACCAAATACCAGAGATATTCGAAGGCCACTCTTTCCTGCAATGATGGGTCGACTCTCGATATGTATGTTTACAATAAGGAAGATGATTCAGATCTGGCGAGCCAGTACACACTCTCACAGCTGACTGTAAATTCAAAGCTTGTAGAGCAGCCGAACAGGATTCCTTACAAGCATCTGAGCGGAACTTTAAACAGTGATTCGTCGAACCTTCATCAGAATGACGATATCGCATACGACATTGCTAGAAAGATATACGAGTGCTGGGATAACGAGGATTTCAAGCTGAATCCGGCAGATACGACACCGACGACTTTCAACGGATTCTATACGAAGTACATTGGAGATCTCGCAGATAAGGGAAATGTCTACAAGACCACATCCGAGGTCCTCTCAGACACAGTCGAAAGTGTTTCCTCGAGCCGCGAAGGCGTTATCGGAGTCAATGCTGATGAGGAGCTCGAGAATATGATCAAATACCAGAACGCCTACAACGCATCGTCACGATTTATGAATACTATCACATCGATGATCGATGTGCTTTTGAACTCATTGACATAAAGGAGCAGATTTATGGCATCTACATTTTTCGGATTGGGAATAGCGGCATCCGGACTCAATGCATTTCAGGCAAAAATAAATACGACCGGAAACAACGTCTCGAACCTTAAGACCGAGGGCTATTCGAGACAGCAGGTGAATGTTTCATCGGCAATCTCACTGCGTGCCTATACCCGATACGGGGCCATAAGCACCGGTGTTTCAACTGATTCCGTGACCCGTATGAGAGACCAGTATTACAACGTGAAGTACTGGGAGAATCAGTCGAATTACGGTCAGATGAACATCGAGGAATATTATATGAAGCAGATCGAGGATTACTTTACTGATAATGCCTCGAATCCGGGTTTTTCGACTATATACGCTAAGATGTTCAACGCTCTCGACACTGTAAAAAATAATGCCGGAGACAACACAAAGAGAGCTCAGTTTGTAAGCACTGCCAAAGAGCTTTGTGACTACTTTAATCAGAACGCCGAGAGCTTAAAGACACTCCAGACAGATGTCAACGACCAGATCAAGGATACGGTTGATTCGATAAATTCTATTGCCAAGAAAATCTCGGTTTTAAATAAGCAGATCAATCTTATAGAGACTGAGGCGGGGCACCCGAATGCCAATGAGCTCCGTGACCAGAGAGAGCTGCTTATTGATCAGCTTTCAGAGTATGTATCTGTGGAGACAGAGGAAGTCAAGGTCCGCGACAGCCGCAGTAAGGAGCTTGCGAAGAAAAATCCTAATACAGAGGAGATTTACACAGGCGCCACTACATTCACTGTAAAAGTCGGCGGACAGCTTCTTGTAGACAATTACGACTACAACCCTCTTCAGGTCAGCGCCCGCGATAAGAAGTATAACCAGTCAGATGTTGACGGCCTCTACGATGTGACCTGGGCCAAAGATGGCAGGTACAGTGGACAGAGTCTGAATTTATATGGCACGAATCAGGCTGGAAAGCTCCGGGGTCTTCTTGAGATAAGAGATGGAAATGACCAGGAGAATCTCCAGGGAACAGCCGAGCTCGTAAAGCCGATGATCTATGTGACAAGTGGTAACGGTTCCCAGACTTCAGAAGGCACAATATCTCCTAATAGTGGAAATGCCTTTACGAATGATCCGGATAAGATCGGACAGATTGTGACAAACAGCGATGGCTCGATAGTAGAGAATCCGAAGGGTGAATACAGCTCTTCGTATATTAAAATAAAAGAGGGAATCAATATCACTGATGCCGACAGAATGAACATGCCGGAGCAGGGTGCAATTTATGTGAACAATCACAAGTACGAGTACAATTCATTTTTTGCACAAACGGATGAGAGTGGAAAGGTAGTTTCCTATATTTTCGAGCTTAAGGAGCCTATTTCAGCAAAGGAGATCGGACATGTAGCAGGACATACCGCTACAGTCGGCTCCAGTGTGGATTTCAAGGGAATTCCGTATTATCAGAACGAGATGAATGCTTTCCTCCGCAAATTTGCGAAGGCTTTCAACAAGATCCAGAAGAGCGGACAGGACGCCAATGGAGACAGCGGCAGATCGATTTTCGTAGCTGATAATACTTCGCAGAGTTCTTCAAATACCGAGCTTGATTTTACAACTGATTCGGCAGTAGACAATAATTACTATACGACAGACGCAAACAAAAACAGTGTCGTAAATGACAAGCGTGAGACGGTACACGCCACCAAAAAAGATGACAATGGCTCATACAAAGACGGAAGGATCACAGGAACGTCCAACAGCTATTACAAGCTTACAGCATCAGACATAAAGATTGCCGATGCTGTTTCCAAGAGCCCTTCGCTTTTTTCGACGACTATAAACAAGAGCTACAATGGAAATAAGGACCTGGGCTATGATACCTACGATATCATGCAGCAGATGTTAGACCTCGAGGACAAGACGACTCTCTACAAGGATGGCACAGGTGATAAATTCCTTCAGAGAATCTACGCGGATGTGACTGTCGACACACAGGAGTGCACGCAGTTTACGAAAAATTACAAGGCGATTCAGAAGTCGATTGACACGCAGAGACAGTCTGTATCGGGAGTCGACAAGGATGAGGAGGCCATGAACCTTGTGAAGTTCCTGAACGCTTACAACCTCTCCTGCAAAGTTATCTCCACTCTTTCAGAAATGTATGACCAGCTGATACTTCGTACCGGAGTATAAGGAGGCTTTTATGAGAATAACCAACAATATGATATTGCATAACGCTGCATCAAACATAAACAGCAATAAGATCTTAGTCGACCAGGGTGAGAATCAGATGACCACACAGACGAAGATCCAGCGTCCGTCGGATGACCCGGTAGTCGCTGTCAGGTCTCTTTCACTCCAGACGAGACTTTCAAAGATCAATCAGTACTACGAGACAAATATCCCTGATGCTGAAGAGTGGATGAACGTCACCGAGACAGCTCTGAACAATATCATTGAAAATATCACCGACCTGAAGAAATACTGCGTTCAGGGTTCTACAGGTACGATGCAGCAGGACGACAGGAAAACTATCCTCCAGCAGCTCGAAGCTCTCCAGAAGTCGATCTTCGCACAGGGAAACGCAGACTATGCCGGCCGTACTGTCTTCACAGGATACCGCACAGACAAGACCCTAGTCTTCACCGATGCCGACTGCGACAAGAAGTACAACATCACTCAGGAGCTTTCGGCAAACGACTTCGAGAAGGTCAAGTATTTCAACCACAACGTAGAGGTTCCTTCCAATGCCAGTGAAGTGAATAAACTAGACAGCTCCAACGCACTTACAAAGGATGATATCACGATTCAGGACTCTTCATACAAGAGGCTTCGCCTCGGATACGATAATATTTCTGATGTGGAGAGTCTCGTATTTTCATACAAGAACACAAGTGGAGAAACTGTTTCGAATACCTTTCAATTTGTAGTACAGGATGAGAAAAGAATCCCGCCTCTTGCAAAAGCTGATACCAGTGGAAATCTCACATATGGCAGCACCAAACAATCTACTTCGAGGTCAGTTAAGGATACGGCCGGCAATACCAACACAATTAATTATGATTATTATACGGTATCGGGATCTACATCAGGTGCAGAGCCTAAGACAGTATATGTTTTTGAGAATGAAGCCGACTGGGCAGGCTGGAGCGCTGATAAGCAAGGTAAGCAGACAAAGTACGTTCCGGACGATGCAGCTGTCCTTATAAAAGAGACTGGCGATATTGTCTTTGGAAAAGGTGCTTCTGATGATATGTCAGCAAAGGAGACGGCGGTTTCTGTCAATTACGATAAGAACTCTTTTTCAGCTGGTGAGCTGAAGCCGGAGTACTATTACGACTGCGTTGACAATACCGGTGTAAATTACAGCGATCTCGATGGAACGGTTGGCAGCAGGCTCGTTTACAACAGATCGGATATTTCATACGATATCAATTACACGGTGGCTGTAAATCAGACACTTACTGTAAACCTCCAGGCAAATGAGATATTTGACTCATCTGTTCAGCAGGATATGAAGGACCTTACTTCCGTTATCACGAATACGCAGAATGCGTATGAGAAGCGCGAGAAGATTTCAGCACTGATGAAGGACTCGGATTATCAGGGTTCTGAAACACAGAAGAAACTTTCAGAGTGGTACACAGCTGCGAGCAAGGAATACGACTACTACAAGGACTACATGCAGGACGAATTCGAGAGAGTTCTTGGAAACTGCGACACTTACCTGAATAAGGCAAATCTCGCCGAGACCACACTCGGATGCCGCGGAGATGAGCTTTCGATGACAAAGACTAGAATGGATGAGCAGCAGGAGTCAGTTACCGACTTAAAGAGCAAGAACGACAACCTCGACCTGTCGACTATTATGATGAATTATACGGCGTACTACACTGCCTACCAGGCATCGCTTGTGGCAGCAGGAAAGCTTGGCCAGCAGTCGCTTCTGAACTATATCTGACAATACTGATTCGTTGAAAAATCATTGACACCCCAGGAAGGGAAGGAAATCAAATGAAGGTAAACACAAGACTATTTGGAGAGATAGATATCGCCGATGACAAGATTATAGAGTTCCCGGGAGGAATCATCGGTTTTCCGGACATGCAGAAATTTACCCTGATCTATGATCTGGATGGCAAAGGATCGAAGGAGGACCAGACGGCGCTGATGTATCTTCAGTCTATGGACGAGCCGCAGTTTGCCATGCCTGTAGTAATGCCGGTGGATATTTTTCCGGACTACAATCCGGTGATAGACGACGATCTGCTGACGGACATCGGAAAGCTGACACCTTTGAACACGTACTGCCTGGTGACGATCAGCGTTCCATCTGATATAAAGAAAATGACGGTGAACCTTAAAGCTCCTTTTATCATCAACACTGATACCTTGAAAGGCGCACAGGTCATGGTGGAGGACGACGTCGCAGTCAAGACTCCGGTATATGATATCCTTGCAGCCCGCAAGAGCGGAAAGGAGGCCTGAATATGCTGGCTCTTACCAGAAAAAAAGATGAATCGATCATTATCAATGGAAACATTGTTGTCACAGTCATGGAAGTCAAGGGGGATCATGTGAAACTCGGCATCCAGGCTCCGAAGAATGTTTCAATTTACCGTAAGGAGATATACGAGCAGATCCAGAAGGAGAATGAAGAGGCAATGAACACAAAGAACGTTCAGAACCTGAAGGATCTTCTGTGATTTTTTATATATGTTATTCGCCCGAACTCCTGTGAACGACAAAAAATGCAAAAAAAATGCAATCCATATAATGACATGGGTTGTATTTTTTTTTACAATTGCCGATATTAGAACTGAAATACAGGTGTAGTTTATACATTGCCAATACACGGAGGTGGCAGTTATGGACATATCAGTGAAGTCAGGATACTCACAGCAGGGAAGCTATACAGTGAGTAATTCCTCACAGACAGAAGGCGATTCTCCAGATACGAAGGTATTGGGAAGCGGGAAAACTCAGGACATAGATCCGGTTAATGCAGAGTCTGCCGACGTGAATGAATCGAAGATCTCATCACAGCAGCAGACAGCAGATCAGGTGGCTGATATTATCTCTGAGAAGAAGGATAAAGAGAAGCTTGAGAAGAAGCAGAGAGAGCAGATAAAGCAGGCTGTATCTGCTATTAACAAGTACGCGCATGGCACAGAAGCTGTTTTTGGCATTCACGAAAAGACAAATCGTGTCACTATAAAGATCGTCGATTGCGATACGAGGAAAGTGATTAAGGAGTTTCCGCCAGAGAAGACGCTCGATATGATAGCGAAGGTTTGGGAGCTTGCAGGAATTTTAGTTGACGAGAAGAAGTAATTTACAAAGGAGAAAAGGCTATGTCATCACCTATCAGAATGAGTGGTATGGTATCAGGACTCGATACAGAGTCGATCGTCACAGCCCTGACGAGCAACTACCAGACCAAAGTTGATAATTATAAAAAGGCACAGACCAAGCTTTCCTGGAAGCAGGATGCCTGGAAGGAAGTAAACACCAAGATTAACGACTTCTACAACAGCCTCGACAAATACAGATATTCTTCAGCCTGGAACCTGCAGAAGGTCACAGCATCTGACTCAACGAAGGCTGCGGTCTCAGCAGGTGGTTCAGCGTTCAACGGGACACAGACACTCAGCATAAATGCACTTGCGTCCGGAGCATCACTCGTTGGCGGTGAAGTTTCAAGTATTAAGGGTACGGATAACACTTCGACTGCTGTCACAGGAAGCACCAAGCTCACGGCTTTAGGCGGAACTGAAGGCCAGAATATTACTTTAACACAAGGCTCTGGCGATAATGCGAAAACTACAGCAACGCTCGAGATCGGTGCAGATACGACTGTAAATGATCTGGTCAATACACTGAAGCAGGCAGGGCTGAATGCCTCTTTTGATGAGACTCAGCACAGGTTCTATATCAGCTCACAGAAGTCAGGAAAGGATCAGAGCTTTAAGCTGGCTTTAACTGATAGTACCGGAGCAGAAGTTACTTCAAGTGGTAACGTTTTGGATAAGCTTGGCGTTTCTGCCAGCACAGCTGCCAAACGTTCAGATGGCTCAGATGCTGAGATTGTACTGGACGGAGTCAAATATACAAACTCCTCGAACAACTTCTCCATCAACGGTCTGAACATCCAGGCGCTCGCAAAGACAGACAGTGATATCACGATCAATACCCAGACAGATACTCAGGGCATCTACGATAAGGTGAAGGAGTTTATCTCGTCATACAACGACCTGATAAATGACCTGACCGACAGATACAATGCCGCAAGCTCAGGCAGCTATGAGCCACTCACAGATGATGAGAAGTCACAGATGTCTGATAAGCAGGTCGAGAAGTGGGAGACGAAGATCAAGACCGGACTCCTGAGACGTGACCAGACACTTGATTCTCTGATGACTACTCTGACCAATGGCATGATGGATGTCTATACTGAGGGTGCGGATGCCAATGGAAATGGCGGAACGAAGGTAAGTCTTGCCACATTCGGTATCATGACGAAGGGTATCCTTCAGTCGGCTACAAACAGACAGAACGAGTACCATATCGATGGCGACGAGGACGATTCATCAGTTTCATCGAAGACAGACAAGCTTATGACAGCTATCACGAAGGATCCCGATTCAGTGGTTGATTTCATGAAGGATCTGACTACGAAGCTTTCGTCTTCACTGAAGAAGCAGATGACATCTACATCACTGCGCTCAGTATTTACGGTTTACAACGACAAAGAGATGGCAAGCGAGTACTCGAGCTACACGACTCAGATAAAAGAGTGGACTACGAGACTCAACGACATGCAGGACAGCTACTACAAGAAGTTTGCGAAGATGGAGTCTATGCTGCAGGAGCTTCAGAGCAACACAAGTTCTATTTCAGGAATGATTTCATAACAGCTTTTTTCTGAGAGCAAAGAGCCGCAGAAATTGCGGCTTCTAAATTTTTTTCATAGAAAAGGGAAAATAAAATGCGTAGAAATCCTTACGAAGTTTACAGAAGAAGTCAGGTAGAGACAGCCTCACAGGCAGAGCTCGTTCTGATGCTCTATGACGGAGCTCTCAAGTTCGTAAATATTGCTCACGATGCTATTGAGAAGGGTGAGATTGAAAAGGCGAATACGAATATCAAGAAAGCAGACGACATCATCGTAGAGCTTTTAAGCACTTTAAACCACAAGTACGCAGTCGCCGAGGACTTTAAGAATGTCTACGATTATATCAGGGACAGACTTCTCTGGGCGAATATGAAGAAGGACAATGACATCCTTAAGGAAGCTCATGACAATATCGAGATCATGAGAGATACCTGGAAAGAGGTCATGAGAAAGACTAACAACGGACAGAATTTAAACGTAGGAGAGCCTGCGGCAACGGAGTGATGTTTTATGGAAGATGAAGCTTACGTCAAAGTGCTGCGTGAGTCTTTGGAAAAAAAGGTGGAGCTTCTGAAGCTGATCTCTCATGAGAACGAGATTCAGAAAACTGTCTTGAATGATCAGACGTCGACGCCTGACGAGCTTCAGGAAACCATGGATCACAAGGACGAATGGGTCAATCAGATCTCCACTTTAGATGACGGCTTTGCTGTGATTTTTGAGAAGGTTAAGCCGCTGCTCACAAAGCAGAGAGACAAATACAGAGATGATATTGCTGCGATGAAGGATCTTGTCAGGGAGATTACGGACCTGACTGAGAAAGTCAAGAAGCAGGAGAGCGAGAATTACACTTTAGTAGAGCAGAAATTCGCGGGTATCCGGCAGCAGGTGAAAAAGATCCGGAAGAGCCAGTCGGCAGTATCAAACTACTACAAGACTATGAACGGCGAGTACAATTCGCAGTTTCTCGACAAGTCCAAATAAAAAAAACGGTCATGCATTGCATGACCGCTTTTTTAATATTAATATTCAGATGATAGATTGAATCGAGAGGTCCGGTTCTTTCAACAGGTCTATGATCTCGCCGTCGTCGAACTGTACGATCGGCCTGCTCTGTGTGTTGTTGTGATGGTGGATGTAGACGACTTTGCAGCGGCGGCCATCATTTAAAATAACTCTGGCATTCTGGTAGGCACCTGCAAGCCTTCTGAGAAAAGTCATAACGACTTTCGGAGAGTACTTCTGAAGACCGTCATTCTCAAAGGCAGCTATGACCTGGAACGCGCAGAGCGGAGCCCTGTAGACTCTGGCTGTAGTCATCGCGTCATAGACGTCGGCAACGGCTATGATCGAGGCGATAGGATCTATCTCATCACCTGAGAGACCTCTCGGGTAGCCCGAGCCATCGTTTCTCTCGTGATGCTGGAGAGCTGAGGTCAGTATTCTGCTGTCGATATTCGGAATCTTCGAGAGGAGTTTCTTGCCAAGCATAGGGTGCTGCTTCATAAGGGCGAACTCCTCGTCTGTGAGCTTACCGTTCTTATTCAGCACCTCATCCGGGATCTGGAGTTTCCCGATGTCGTGAAAATATCCGGCGAGGGTTATAGTACTCAGAGTATCAGCGTCCAGATTCATCCACCTGCCGATGCCTCTCGCGATGAGGGCCACATTCAGTGAATGAACGTAGACAGCGTCGTCGAGCGAATCCATCGTATGGAGGATGTCGAATAAGTCTAATGTAGTCTTCTGAGCGAAGAGCGCTGATACGTTGCGCAGGACAGTCTTGAAATCCACTTCAGGCTTTTCTGACCTGATAATGCGTGAGAAAAGTCCCCGCATCAGAGCTATGTTCTTCGAATAATCGATCTGAAATGACTGGTAGACCGGGGTGCTCTTAATCTTCTGTGAGTAAGGTATGGTCTCTTTCGCTTTGACAGGAGCAGGCTCCGGTTTCTCTTCTGGTGCTTCCTCCGGGGCGGCCTCAGATTTGATCTTTACGCTTGCAATAGAATAAAACGTAAATTTTGAAATAAGGCTCTTGTCTAAGACTTCGCCGGCTTTCGCTATGCGCTGCCCATGGAGCGTAACGACATCCTTGGCTAAAACCATGCCTGGTCTCAATTCACTTGGCTTGTAGTTTATATCCATTGGGATCCCCCTTTAAATCAACAACTTCCTTCTACATTATAAATTTTTTATATAGCTTACGCAATACATTTTTTTATTTATGTATAAAACAGTAGTCGAATTGGCAGGGTTGTACTTGACAGAATCAAAAACTCTGCTAGAATTTGACATGTCTTAAAAATAGTAACTAAATAAAGATTCTCTTATTCAGAATGGTGGAGGCACATAGGGCCTGTGAAGCCATGGCAACCCCGTAAAGCCGGCAGGTGCCTTCCTGAGCGAGACGCATAAGCGTGATTCGAACAATAAGGGGATTTGAACCTATTCAAATCCGCCTTCGGGCGGAATTTTTTTTCCCAAGGAGGAAACCATGGAGAAGCGTTTATTCACTTCAGAATCAGTTACCGAAGGACATCCTGACAAAGTCTGCGACGCAGTCAGTGATGCCATTCTTGATGCCTGCATGGAGCAGGATCCGATGAGCCGTGTCGCATGTGAGACAGCTGCATGCACAGGTTTCATTCTTGTTACAGGTGAGATCACAACAAAGGCCAACATCGATATCCCAGCAATTGTCAGAAAAACTGTAAATGAGATCGGCTACAACGATGCAAAGACTGGTTTCGATGGAAATACCTGTGCTGTTTTCGTAGCGCTCGACAAGCAGTCACCTGATATCGCAATGGGCGTTGACAAGGCTCTCGAGGCTAAAGAGGGCGAGCTGAAGGATGACCTTGATACCGGTGCCGGCGACCAGGGTATGATGTTTGGCTACGCTACAAATGAGACTGACGACTATATGCCGTATCCTATCTCTCTTGCTCACAAGCTCGCCAAGAGACTTACAGATGTAAGAAAAGACGGAACGTTAAAGTATCTCCGTCCGGATGGAAAGACTCAGGTTTCTGTAGAGTACGATGAGAACGGAAAGCCATTCCGTCTTGAGGCTGTTGTTCTTTCTACTCAGCACGATGAGGATGTAACTCAGGAGCAGATCCACAAGGATATAAAGAAGTATGTCTTCGATCCTGTCCTTCCAAAGGAGCTTATTGATGACAAGACAAAGTTCTACATCAACCCGACAGGCCGTTTCGTTATCGGCGGACCTCACGGTGACGCAGGACTGACAGGCAGAAAGATCATCGTAGATACTTACGGTGGTATGGCTCGTCACGGCGGTGGTGCTTTCTCTGGTAAGGACTGCACAAAGGTTGACCGTTCAGCTGCATACGCTGCCCGCTATGTCGCAAAGAACATCGTAGCAGCAGGCCTTGCAGACAAGGCAGAGATCCAGCTCTCTTACGCTATCGGTGTCGCACAGCCTACATCAATTAACATCGATACATTTGGAACAGGAAAGCTCTCAGATGAGAAGCTTGTTGAGATCATCCGTGACAACTTCGACCTTCGTCCGGCTGGAATCATCAAGATGCTTGACCTTCGTCGTCCTATCTACCGTCAGACCGCAGCTTACGGCCACTTCGGCAGAAATGACTTAAACCTTCCTTGGGAAGCTTTAGATAAGGTTGACGATTTAAAGAAATATCTTTAATCATCTATATAAAAAATGACAGTGGTCTCTGCTGCTATCTGGCGGCAGAGATTTTTTATTGCAAAATAACCTTATACGTATTAAAATAAAAATAGTGTGCATTGAAAAAGCGCATTCAAACAAACAATATTTTGATGAGGTACTTTAGATGAAGATCATTGTAACAGGCGGAGCCGGATTCATAGGCAGCAATTTTGTTTTTTATGAGAGAAAGAAGCATCCGGAGGACGAGATCCTCTGTGTCGATTCCCTGACATACGCTGGAAACCTCTCGACACTCGAGCCGGTGATGAATGACGACAAGTTCAAATTTTTTAAGATCGATATCAGAGACCGCGATAGCGTCTACAGGCTTTTCGAGGATGAGAAGCCTGATATCGTCGTAAACTTCGCGGCTGAGAGCCACGTGGACAGATCGATCGAGAACCCTACGATCTTCCTCGAGACAAATATCATCGGCACTTCCGTACTGATGGACGCCTGCAGAAAGTATGGCATAAAGAGATACCATCAGGTAAGTACCGACGAGGTCTATGGAGACCTTCCGCTCGACAGACCGGATATGTTCTTCCACGAAGATACGCCGATCCACACCTCGAGCCCGTATTCGACTTCGAAGGCTTCGGCAGATCTTCTTGTAATGGCATACCACAGGACATACGGCCTGCCTGTTACTATAAGCAGATGCTCTAATAACTACGGCCCTTACCAGTTCCCTGAGAAGCTGATCCCTCTTATGATCGCAAATGCCCTGGCTGACAAGCCTCTCCCGGTCTACGGTGAAGGAAAGAACGTCCGTGACTGGCTCTATGTCGAGGATCACTGCAAGGCTATCGACCTTATCATAAGAAACGCCAAAGACGGCGAGACCTACAATATCGGCGGCCACAATGAGATGAAAAATATCGAGATCGTAAAGCTTATCTGCGACTACTTGGACAAGCCGTACAGCCTTATAGAGCATGTCGAGGACAGAAAAGGTCACGACATGAGATACGCTATCGATCCGACGAAGATCCACAACGATCTCGGCTGGCTTCCTGAGACTGCTTTTGCAGACGGAATCAAGAAGACGATCCAGTGGTACCTTGACAACAAGCCATGGTGGGAGAACATCATCTCAGGCGACTATATGAACTACTATGAGAAGATGTACGGAAACCGAAAGGTATTAGATTAAGAGGAACGATACATGAAGGGAATTATTCTTGCTGGCGGTTCGGGTACAAGACTCTATCCGCTTACGATGGTTACAAGTAAACAGCTTCTGCCGGTATATGACAAGCCGATGATCTACTATCCGCTTTCTACACTGATGCTTGCCGGCATCCGCGATATACTTATCATTTCGACTCCGGCAGACACTCCGAGGTTTGAGGAGCTTCTGGGAGACGGATCGCAGTTCGGTATAAAGCTGAGCTATAAGGTGCAGCCTTCACCGGACGGACTCGCGCAGGCATTCATCATCGGAAAGGATTTCATCGGGGATGACGCGTGTGCGATGGTCCTTGGTGACAATATCTTCTATGGAAACGGCCTTGGAGCCCTGATGAGGGATGCAAAGAAGAACGCCGAGGAGAACGGTCAGGCAAATATCTTCGGATACTATGTAAATGACCCGGAGCGCTTCGGTGTAGTGGAGTTTGACAGGGACGGAAAGGCAGTATCGATCGAGGAGAAGCCGGAGAAGCCGAAGAGCAACTACGCTGTTACCGGACTCTATTTTTACCCGGCAGGAGTCGCTGAGATGGCATCAAAGGTAAAGCCGTCCGCCAGGGGCGAGCTCGAGATCACGACCTTAAACGATATGTACCTTCAGGGCGGAAACCTGATGGTAAAGCTTTTAGGCCGTGGATTCGCATGGCTTGACACAGGTACGATGGAGAGCCTCCACGAGGCGGCAGGATTTGTCCGCACCGTAGAGACACTTCAGGGAATCATGATCTCAGCACCTGAGGAGATAAGCTACAAGAACGGCTGGATAGACGAGGCAAAGCTCCTGGAGTCGGCCGAGAAATACGGAAAGAGCCCATACGGAAAGCACTTGAAGGCTGTCGCAGAGGGCAGGTTCAGATACTAATAGTTACAGAGGAAAGAATAGATTTCAAGGAGCAGCAATGCAGATCAAAGTTGAGAAAAATGTCGGCGGTATCGAAGGCCTTGCGGTCATCACGCCGAATGTACACAGGGATGAGAGAGGATATTTCGTAGAGACATGGAACTCCCGCGAGATGAAGGAGGCCGGTCTCGATGTGAACTTCGTACAGGACAACCAGTCGATGTCCGAGAAGGGAGTTCTGCGCGGACTCCACTTCCAGAAGCACTATCCGCAGTGCAAGCTGGTCCGTGCGGTGCGCGGCGAGGTCTTTGATGTCGCAGTCGATCTGAGAAAGGATTCGAAGACCTACGGCAAATGGTACGGAGTCGTCCTCTCAGATGAGAATATGAAGCAGTTCCTTATACCAGAGGGCTTCGCACATGGATTCCTCGTTCTCTCAGATGTAGCAGAGTTCTGCTACAAGGTAAATGATTTCTGGCATCCGAACGACGAGGGCGGCATGGCATGGAACGACCCTGAGATCGGCATCGAGTGGCCGAAGGTAAAGGGCAGCTACAACGGGACACCTTCCGCTTCAGGCTACACCTTAGAGGACGGCACACCGCTTATCCTCTCGGACAAGGACCAGAAGTGGGCCGGTATAAAGGATACTTTCTCTTTCTAAATTTTAGTAAAATATTGTGGCACGGAGCCGGGCGGTCGTAGCCTGCCCCGTGCCATCATCTTGCAGAGATATTGGAGAATTTTTGAACAATGGCGATGATTGAATGCGAAAATTGCGGGACCATGTACGATGAGTCACTGGACCATTGTCCGGAGTGCCTGTCATCTGTCCACGAGACAAACGACGACGGCGAAGAGTGCGGGGGAATATTTGAGCCGGTCTCAGTCTGGATAAAGGACAAGGGAAGGCCTGAGCTCATCTGCCGCTGCCAGTTTTGCGGAGCCTTAAAGACAGAACCGATCGAGGAGGACGACAACCCGGTTACTATTATGTCGATCGCATCAAGGCCTCTGGCGAATCCTCCGTTCCCTGTCGAGAGGCTTCAGGAACTTACGGACCTGATGGGCGGACAGGGAGATATGAGCGGATATTACAGGAAATAAACTACGGGTAAAATAGAAAATGAACAGAGAGAACAAGCGTAGAAAATACGATAAGAATTACTATAAGAAAAATCCCTGCACCGATTCATTTACCTGCAGGAACTGCGGCTGGCCTATAGTCTCCGCGGGAGCCGGTTCAAATCACCGCAATCACTGTCCGAACTGCCTTTGCTCACTTCACGTAGACAATGAGCCGGGAGACAGGGCTTCAGACTGTGGAGGCATAATGGAGCCGATCGGTGTCTGGGTCAGAGGCGATGGCGAGTGGGCGATAATCCACCGCTGCAGGAGATGCGGCAAACTGTCGTCGAACAGGATCGCGGCAGATGACAATCCGATGAAACTTATGGCGCTTGCCATGAAGCCGGTGGTAAGTGATTTCCTGGACAGGGGCAGACTTAAGGAGATGCTTTCTTCAATGCAGTCTCAGGGAGATTTAATCTGACAGGAGGTATCATAGGTCCTGTAAAAGATACTTGCGAAACGAGGGGCGTGCAGGTATAATGTATTAGTTGTGTATCTTTACAACTAATAATTCTGGAGGTTTTTTGATGAGAAGGAATAAAGCAGCAGTCCTCGTTTCTATGGCGCTTGTCGGCACCTTTCTTTTGAGCGGCTGCGCAGCGAAATCGAGTGATACACTTATAAATATTGACAATGGCAAGGCGAAGATTACATACGGATACGGCAACTTTGTAGCCAAATACAACCAGGCCACCTACGACCAGTACTATCTGCAGTACATGGGACAGAATTACTGGAGCCAGTCGCAGGGCTCGAAGACGATGGAGGAGACTGTAAAGGACAACGTCATCGACGGTATCGAAGAGCAGTATGTCGACAAGCAGCATGCCGGCGACTACAATGTCAAGGTTACTTCCGAAGACAAAAAGAAGATAGAAGCGGCCGCGAAGAAATTCATTTCGAAGAATTCCAGCAAGGCCATCAAGCAGATGGGTGCGACTGAGAGCTATGTCAAGGACCTGCTCGAGTACGAGACATACCAGGCCAGAGTAAGAAATGCAGTCGAGGACAAGGCCAGTGTCACAGTCACAGACGATGAGGCCAGGCAGTCAACAATCTCCTATGTATGTTTTTCAACGGCATCGACTACAGACGCTTCCGGTAATGCGAAGACTCTGACAGAAGCTGAAAAGCAGGATATGAAGAAGAAGGCGGAAAACGTTGCCAACGCCTCGGATTTCGATAAAGCTGCAAAGGCAGCAGGCGGCAATGTTTCGACGCACTCCTATACAACAAATGCCAAATCTTATGACAGTGATGTTCTTGGAAAGGACGTTATTAAAGCAGCTAAGAAGCTGACTAAGGAAGGCCAGATCTCTGATGTAATCTATGTAAAGAACAGGGGATATTTCGTGCTTCGCATGGATAAGCTTACTGACGAGAAAGCCACAAAGAGCAAGAAGAAAGATCTGACTTCTGAGAAGAAGCAGAAAGTATACGAGAAGCTGGTAAAGAAGTGGGTCAAGCAGGCCAACTTTAAACTGGACAAGAATCTCTGGGAACAGGTCAAATTTGAGGACCTCTTCACCGCCAAGACAAAAAATGCCAGCGGAAACGCTTCCGGAAGTTCGATTTCCAAATAATAAAAGATACGACTGCCCGCAGAGGGCAGTCTTGTTTTAGCTATAAAGAATTTTTTAAGAGGATCTATTATGAGATTTGCAGCTCACTATCTCGGTGATTACAAAAAAGAGTCACTTCTCGCGCCGGTATTTAAAATGCTTGAGGCCATCTTCGAGCTTTTAGTCCCGCTTGTAATGGCAAAGATCATTGACGTCGGAATCGCAAATAAGGACGCAGGTTATATTTTAAAGATGTGCGGTGTCCTGATAATTTTTGCAGTAGTAGGGCTTGTTGTAGCTATTATTGCCCAGTATTTCAGTGCGAAGGCTGCGATAAATGCAGCCGGAAAAATAAGAGAGGACGTATTTTTCCATATAATGAAGTTCTCGAGGGGCTCACTCGAGAAGGCAGGAACCGCATCGCTTGTGACGAGAATTACAAACGATGTAAACCAGGTGCAGAATGGAATGAATATGTTCCTCCGTCTTTTCCTGAGGTCGCCTTTCATCGTATTCGGTGCGATGATCATGTCATTTACAGTCGATGTGAAGGCTGCTCTTGTCTTCTGCGTAGTCATCCCTCTGCTGGGACTAATCGTATATCTCGTGATGAGGGCTACGCTTCCAAAGTTTAAAAGGATACAGGAGGGACTTGAGAAGATCCTTCTGACAGTAAATGAAAACCTCGAGGGTGTAAGAGTCATCAGGGCTTTCAGAGTAGAGGATAAACAGGACAGGAGGTTCAAGGACGAGACAGCAGACCTCTATGGAAGACAGATCTCGACAGGAAGGCTCTCGGCACTCTTAAATCCTGCAACTTACGCAGTTATTAATCTTGGAATCGCATCGATCCTCTGGATCAGCGGAGCGCGCGTAAATGCCGGAATCCTGACACAGGGTGAGACAGTAGCACTCGTAAACTACATGTCGCAGATTCTGATCGAGCTTATTAAGCTTGCAAACCTGATCATCCTCCTTACGAGAGCGCTTTCTTCCTGCGGAAGACTTCAGGAGATCCTCGAGATGAATCCGGACGAGAGAGTTCATGAGGAGGCCGCCGCAAAGGAATCAGATGATACAGCGATCGAGTTCAAGAACCTCTCATTTACATATCCGGGAAGCCGTGACAGCTCGCTTTCAGATATCAATGTAAGCATCAAAAAGGGACAGAGCCTCGGAATCATTGGAGGCACTGGTTCAGGCAAGAGCTCTCTCGTAAGGCTTCTGCGCCACGCCTACGATCCGACATCAGGAGAGCTGCTGCTGTTCGGAAATGACATTAAGACATACTCGGATGAAGAGCTTGTAAAAATGATCGGACACGTTCCGCAGAAAGCAAATCTTTTTACAGGAACGATAAGCTACAACTTAAGGCTCGCAAAGCCAGACGCCAGTGAGCAGGAGATGTGGGACGCCCTTGAAGCTGCCCAGGCGAAAGAGATAGTAGAAAATAAGGAGAAAAAACTCGAGGAGCCGGTATTAAGAGGCGGCACGAATTTTTCAGGTGGACAGAAGCAGAGACTTACGATAGCGAGAGCCCTTATCAAGAAACCACAGATCCTTATCTTAGATGATTCGGCATCAGCTCTTGATATGCTGACCGAGCGCCATCTTCACGAGGCGATTTTAAAGCTGCCGTGGCATCCGACATCAGTTATCATCTCGCAGCGTGCATCGTCTGTTATGACCTGCGACCAGATCCTCGTGCTCGAGGGCGGAAAGCCGGTCGGACTTGGAACGAGCGATGAGCTACTTAAGACCTGCCCGATCTACAAAGAGATTTACACGACTCAGTTTGAATACAAGGAGGAGGGCAGATCATGAAAAAAGATTCGACAATGAAGAGAGTTTTAAAGCTTTTGAAGCCATATACAGGATTTATTATTTTATCGCTGATATTTGCGCTTGGTACTGTTATTTCGACTCTGATGATTCCGGTACTCGAAGGAAGAGCCGTAGACCACATCATTGGAAAAGGAAAGGTGGACTTTTCCGGTCTTCTCTTTGTCTTAAAGGAGATAGCAGCCGTGGCAGCCGTCACATTTTTCTGCCAGCTGTTTATGAACCTGATAAATAACCACATCACCTATTCGGTGGCTAAGACCCTGAGGCAGAGAGCGTTTGAGAGGCTCCTGCGCGTCCCTGTAAAAGTGATCGACAGCGAGAGCCATGGCGATATCGCAAGCCGGATAGTAACGGATGCGGACTCGTTTACAGACGGACTCCTGCTTGGGTTTACACAGCTCTTTACAGGAATCATGACGATAGCAGGAACTATCATTTTCATGATAAGGATCCGCTTTACGATAGCCCTTATCGTTATCGCAGCTACCCCGGTATCGCTTCTTATTGCAAAATTTATTTCAGGCAGAACGTACAGATACTTCACTCAGCAGTCGAAGGACAGGGGCGATTTGACAGAGTACATCGATGAGAGAATTTCGCTTGAGGATCTGGTGAGTCAGCTCGGAGCCGGAGAATTATCGAAAGAGGAATTTGTAAAAAAGAACAATAAGCTTACGGATTCTGCCACGAAGGCAACGTTTTACTCATCTCTCACGAACCCTTCTACAAGATTTGTAAACGCGGTCATATATGCTGTAGTCGGAGTAGTCGGAGCATTTTTGGCAGTGGCCGGAAGCATTTCGGTCGGTGAACTTACAAGCTTCCTCGGTTACGCCAGAGAGTATGCCCGCCCGTTCAACGAGATCACCGGCGTCATCACAGAGATGCAGAACGCCATGGCCTGCGCTGCCAGGATCTTCGAGATAATCGATCAGGATCAGGTCGAGGACTGTGACGGTGAGTTCGACGGAGAGGTAAAGGGCGCCGTAGACATGGAACACGTCGATTTTTCGTATGTTCCTGAGAAGCCGCTTATTACAGATTTAAATGTCAAGGTAAATCCTGGTGAGAAAGTCGCTATCGTTGGTCCTACCGGAGCCGGAAAGACCACACTTATTAACCTTCTGATGCGCTTCTACGATGTAAATGCCGGCTCTGTAAAAGTCGATGGCAGAGACATAAGGACGGTAAGCAGAAATGCACTGCGCAGCCGCTTTGGTATGGTGCTGCAGGAGACATTCCTGTTTTCAGGCACTATAAGAGACAACCTTACTCTTGGAAAACCGGATGCTACGGACGAGGAGATCATAGAGGCTTCGAAAGCCGCCCATGCTCACGAATTTATCAGGAAACTTCCTGACGGCTATGACACAGTCCTCTCGCCTTCGGGGACACTCAGCCAGGGCCAGAAACAGCTTCTGTGTATTGCAAGGCTTATGCTTGCGCTTCCGCCGATGCTGATACTTGACGAGGCAACGTCATCTATCGATACGAGAACCGAGATGAAGATTCAGGACGCATTCAACAAGATGATGAAGGGGAGGACGACTTTCGTCGTTGCCCACCGTCTGCAGACCATCCGCGATGCGGACATGATTTTGTACATGGAGAATGGCCATGTTTTAGAGCAGGGCAATCACAAGGAGCTTCTTGCAAAAAATGGATACTATGCAAAATTGTACAGGTCGCAGTTTATGTCTTGACTTTTTTTCGATTCTATATAAAATATATACGGATATTGAGAATAACTTTACAAAATTGTTACACATGTAAGGATAGGTAATTATGGAACAGTACGTGATGAAAGGCGGTACGCCGCTGATCGGGTCCGTAAATATATCAGGGGCGAAGAATGCGGCGCTGGCTATTGTGGCAGCTGCCGTCATGTCTGACGAGGATGTGTATATCACAAACCTGCCGGATGTGAACGACATTCATGTGATGCTCGAAGCTATAAAAGAGATTGGGGCGAAAGTCGTCAGGCCGGACAGGCATTCTGCGATTATTAACGGGTCAACTATCGACAATCTCGTAGTAGACTATGAGTTTATCAAGAAAATCCGCGCTTCATACTATCTGCTTGGTTCGCTTCTCGGCAAGTACAAGCAGGCTGAGGTCGCACTTCCGGGAGGATGTGACATCGGTGCGAGACCTATGGATCTGCACACCAAGGGATTCAAGGCACTCGGAGCTACAGTCGATGAGGGCTACGGGCTTATCTCTGCCAAGGCGGACAGACTCGTCGGAACGCACATCTACCTCGATAAGGTTTCTGTCGGCGCCACTATAAATATCATGATGGCAGCCGTTATGGCTGAGGGCAGGACCAGCATTGAGAATGCAGCCAAGGAGCCGCACGTCGTAGATGTTGCGAATTTCCTGAACAGCATGGGGGCCGAGATCAAGGGCGCCGGAACTGACCTGATCAGGATAAATGGCGTAGACCATCTGCACGGAACAGAGTACTCTGTTATCCCTGACCAGATAGAGGCCGGTACTTTTATGTATGCTGCAGCAGCTACGCACGGAGAGATTACCGTAATGAACGTCATACCGAAGCACCTGGAGGCTACGACTGCGAAGCTTCTCGAAGCCGGATGCCGGATTGCAGAGGGAGATGATCTGGTGACCGTTTCGGCGAAGGATATAGAGCTCCAGCCGACTCAGGTTACGACACTTCCTTATCCGGGATTTCCGACTGATATGCAGCCTCAGATGACAGTCGTTTTAGGACTTGCCAATGGAGTAAGCACTGTTACTGAAAGTATTTTTGAGAACAGATTTAAATATGTCGCAGAGCTAAACCGCATGGGCGCGAAGGTAAAGGTCGAGAGCAACATTGCGATAATCACCGGAGTCGATCACTACACCGGCGCCAGAGTCGATGCACCGGATTTAAGAGCCGGAGCAGCTCTTGTCATTGCAGGACTTGCAGCAGATGGTTTGACTACTGTAGACGATATCAAGTATATTCAGCGAGGCTATGAGGATTTCACAGAGAAGCTCCGCGGAGTTGGCGCATCGATTGAGAAAGTTGACGACGAGCGCGCATTAAAGAAGTTTGTTTTTCAGGTGTCATAAAAATGAGAATACTGTTTCTACGTTGGAACTGCTTCAATAGAGAATCGACGGTAGAGGCGATGAAAAAGCAGGGCCATCAAGTCCTGCCTTTTTTTCACCGCGATTACAATCAGCTCGAGTCCGATGATTTCAAGGAATCATTTGCAGATTTTGCAGAAGAAAATAAACCGGATATAACATTTTCCTACAACTATTTCCCGATTGTGGCAGAGTGCTGCCATGACCTGGGGCTTCCATATGTATCAGTTGTTTATGACAATCCGGCTGTCTATGTCTACTCGTATACGCTGATGTATCCGACGAACCACGTCTATATTTTCGACTCGCAGTGGGTAAGTGAATTCAATGCCGGAGGACTTAATAACGTACACTACATTACGCTTCCTGCTGATACCAGCCGGATGGACATGATAAAAAAGGACCACGAGAAAAAACACGCCTGTGATATCTCGTTTGTAGGTGCCTTATATAATGAGAGGCACAATTTTTACGAGAGGATGGAAGAAAACCTTCCGGAGTATATGAGGGGATATCTCGAGGGGCTTATGGATGCGCAGTCCCTCGTGTATGGATCTGATATCATTAAGCCTGCCTTGAATGGAGAAGTCATTGCTGCCTTAAGGAAGGCCTTACCGGTATTCCCGGACAAGCTCTCGGTAGAGCCGGACAACTACAGATTCTTAAAATATGTGATCGGGAGAAAACAGACGAGTCGTGAGAGGATAAAGTATCTGACTGCAATCGGGAAAGACCACAGGGTCGATCTCTACACTTTAGATGATACGGCTGAGATACCGGGAGTAATTAATCACGGAGTCGCGGACTACGACTACGACATGCCGCTGGTATTCGCCCAGAGCAGAATTAATCTGAATATTACTCTAAGGAGCATTGATACCGGAATCCCGCAGCGCTGCATGGATATCATGAGCTGTGGTGGATTTCTTCTGACAAATTATCAGGCTGATTTTTCACTCGATACGGTAAGCAGTGACGGCTCAGCAGCATTTGTGCCGGGGGTCGATTACGACTTTTACTCGAGTACTGATGAGCTGATTGAAAAGGTCGATTACTATTTAAGTCACGAAGAAGAGAGGGCGCAGATTGCTGAGAATGGATTTAAGAAAGTAAAGAAGTACTATTCGATCGATTCATTCCTGCACCGGATCCTCGATGAATTTTTAAAATGAAAAAGCGGTGTACAAGAGCTTCTGCATGATGGTCTCGTAGGTGTAATTGTTTTTTGTTTTCTCAAAGCCGGCGTACGCGATCTCACGGCGCCGCTCATCGTGTTCGAGGTAGTAGGCGCAGAGGCCGCGCAGCTCGTCAAGGCTTTCATACATGACGATCTCCTCACCTGGAACGAAGAGTTCAGGGATCTCTTCCTGATAGTTTGAGATGCAGAATCCACCGCAGGATGTGATATCAAAAATCCTCTGAGGAAGCCCGGTACGGATCGTCTTCGAGGTCGTATTTATATTTATTTTGGATTCATGAAAAATGATCGGCATCTCTTCAAGGGATTTCGCGAGTCCGAGATTGTGAATCTTTGGCATCCCCGAGGTATCAGACCCAGTATAGATCGATGTGTCGAAGTGTTCTGAGAGCATTTTGAAAGTGTCGTCACGCTCTATCGCAGTGACAGCGTTTCCGAGGTACTCCTGTGCGACTGTCCGCTTATCTGTAAGAAAACTTCCTTCCGGAGCATATGGAAAATTCGGAAGAGCGTTTTTTATCTCCTTTGTGATCTCATCGGTCAGAAGATCTTCGATGAAAAAATATCCATAGACTGACTCCTGTGCTTTTAAAATTCCGTCGATATATCCGGCGGTGTGCATAGAGAGGCCTTTCGCACTCAGATGGTATGGATCCTTTTCGGAGTAGAGACTTCCGACGAACGCTATCTCGTGAGAAAATCTCTGCTTCTGTTCTTCGGAAGCGGAGTCTATGACCTGCATCCTGCGCTTTACTGAACCGGCGAGCGGCAGATGAAAGACACAGTCGGGATTCAGTGGATGGATCTCGTTGTAGACAGCCCGGTCGAAGATAAAAGTCCTGTTGTATTTGTTTGTGATAGGACGGGTGTAGAGCTCGAGCACCGGCGCATCGACTACCCACGAGATATACCTCAGATGGTAGATATTCGCGAGCTCCGAGACATACGGGAAGAAATTGATCGAAAAGAGAAAGTCACACGGGTGCTTTTCAACGAACTCGTTTAATAGCTTAAGGGATGTGGAAGGATAGTCGTTCTTCACAGTGACTTCGCGGCTGTACTCTATGACTTCAATCCCGAATTCCTTGAATGTGGCTATGATGTCGGGCTCATTCAGGCTTCCATAGCGAACGAATATGACTTTCATATGATTCCTCCTGTAAATAAATTCATTATATACTTAAAGAGCAGAAAATGAAAATAAATTCTACAAAAAAGATCCTGGTCTACCGCTGGAAAGCCTATAACTACGACGACGTGATAGCCGCGTTCGAGAGAGCGGGCTGCGAAGTAAAGTGCATTGCCCAGAAACTCTTGAACTACGAGGTGAATGACGACTTCGCTGCGGTTTTTGAAAAAGAGCTGGCGTCTGATAATTATGAATTCGTCTTTTCGATAAACTACTTTCCTGTCATCTCAGACATCTGCCAGAAAAATGGCATCGAATACGTCTCGTACAGCTGTGACAGCCCGCTGATTTCAATGTACCATGAGTCGGTATTCAACCAAGTAAACAGGATCTTTCTCTTCGATGCTTTGGCTGTGGCCAATTTCAGGGCGATCGGTGCATCTCATGTCAGGTATCTTCCGCTCGGAGTCGACACTGCGCGTCTCGACAGGCTCTTCACATTCAGCTCTCCATTTAAGGAGGAGACTGAAAGGCTGCTCGAGCGCTCCCTTACTTTTGTAGGAAGCCTCTATGAAAAAAATTCCTATGATAAAATATCAGATAAGCTTCCGGAGTATCTGCGTGGCTACTTTGACGCTGCAATGCAGCTTGAAAGCGCACGATTCGGGACTGAGCATTTTTTCGATGAGATAATGACGCCTGAAATCAGTGAAGAGCTTTTGGAGTGCGTAGATTTCGAAAAATCAGACCGCTCATTTTCAGACCTTCCGTTTGTCTTCTCAGTAACCTCACTCGGCTTCAAGTGCGCGCAGATCCAGCGGAAGCGGGCTCTTACTGACCTTTCAAAAAAGCACAGCGTCTGTCTTTTTACCGAGAGCGATACCTCTGATATTTTTTCTGTAAAAAATATGGGTGGAGTCGACTACAGGCTTATAATGCCATGGGTTTTCAGGAAATCGGCGATAAGCCTCAATTTTACTATTTCAAATATAAAGACAGGGATTCCACTTCGGGTCTGGGATGTGCTTGGTGCCAGGGGATTTCTTTTTACGAACCATCAGAAGGAACTCGATATTTATTTTAAGGATGGAGAAGATCTGGTCTGGTTTGACAGCGAAGAGGAGCTGATCGAGAAAGCGGACTTCTATCTTGATGAAAAAAATGCCTCCCTGCGGGATAAGATCTCGCAGAGAGGTTATGAAAAAGTCTCCACTTACCATACTTTCGATAACAGGATATCACAGCTTCTCGTCGATAAGGAGTCCTGAGTAAGGGCTTGACGCGTAGACTGCTGTGAAATGATTCTTCGTAGGATCCTTGTACTCGACTGTGATCTTCTTCACATAGCGGAGCGGGTCGATAGAAGACTTCTCGGCCTCGGTGTGCATCGCGGCCTTGAATTTATTAATATTGTGGATCGCGTCCTTTACATCCACACCTGAGATCGAGTCATCAAGCTTGGTCTTGTCGATCTGAAGGAGTCCGTAGTCATCGGCTGTAATGCCAAGCTGGCCGAGTTCGTCTTTAAGTCCGGTGCTGACTGAGGCCATATCTTTAATCAGGCTGTCGTTTCCGTTCGTATCGGCATACTTGCGGCCGACAGCGATAAAGCTGTTGTACGAGTCGATAAGGTCAGAAACAGAATCGGCGATCATATCGGTATCTGCTTTGAAACCGACTGTAACAGGCTTTCCTGCCTCGGTCTTCTCTTTAAGATCGATGGCAAAGCGCTGATTTATCGTAAATGAATTCGAGAGTGAATGGTGCCGAGATCCGTTCAGACGAAATGAAGAATTCGAGGCTGGCTGGCTTACAGTATCGATACCTAAAGCTTTCAGGGCGTTGTAGCTGGTGCCGGAGCTTATCTTAAAGAGGCAGTCTTCGGTAGAAGAGAGTCCGGTCTGCTTCGATGTGATCACAAGAGCTGCCATCCGTCCGAAATCCTTGATGCCTGCTGTGAGGCCTGTGTCTGAATTATTTATCAGGCGCTCGATCTTCTGCTGGACATCATAGTTCGTGTCACCGTCATTTACCGTGAACTGGAACTCGTATGAGCCGGCATTCGAATCGAGATCGAAACTGTATGAGCCGGGCTTGAACGCAGTGTCGTCCTTTATAAGGGGATTTCCCTCGTTCACCTGAGGCTTTGCGAGCTCGTCTACATCGATGGTAAAAGTCTCTGATGTGTCGACATCGTCGGACTGGCTTCCGATATAGTCAACCTTGACCTTGTCTTCATCTGAAGAATAGGCTTTCTTCTCGTTCAGGACGGACTCTATGCTCTCGGAACCGCCGCCCATATTCAAAACGACGTTCTCGAGCTTGTGCGCGTTCGCCTTCAGGTCGATCGCAAATTCGGCCATACGAGGGGTGTAGTTGATCTTGTAGACCGGAGCGTTCCGGTTGGTCATGAGCATTCTGCTGTAGACCTTCTGAAGATCGCTCTTCTTATGGTTATCATGCTCCGCGGAGGAAGTCTGATTGCCATAAGTGGACATCAGGTAGCCTAAAACCAATGTGCTGTTTATGATGGCCATAGCACTTCCTCCTTTCTTCCTTGAAATTATACTGCCAGTTTCCGAATCCCTTTCGAAAATAATAATCTGACAATATGAAAATGCCGGTCAATTTGAATGACATCTGTATCTCCCTATAGAAATACAACCCTATACTATCACAAATACTAAAAAAAATAAAGAAAATCGTGAAGATAATGTGAAAAAACTTGACAGAATACCTTCTGCATGGTAATATTGTTCCCGTGACGGAAGGCAGGGCCTTATTTTTTTGTGCAAAATTAGCGGAATGCACGAACGAAGAAAGCCCTAACAAACACAACAAATACATTGATTTGGAGGTGGAAGTTGTGCGTACAAAAATAACACTTGCCTGCACAGAATGTCAGCACAGGAACTACAACCTGACAAAAGACAAGAAGACTCATCCAGAGAGAATGGAAACCAAGAAGTACTGCCCATTCTGCAGAAAACACACTTTACACAAAGAGACTAAGTAAAGGGGCGTTTCTATGGCAGAGACAAAGAAAAAGCGCAAGCGCATTTCCGAATGGTGGGATGGCGTTAAAGCCGAGTTCGGAAAGATAGTTTGGGCTGACAGAAAGACCGTGGGCCGCCAGACGGTAGCTGTGGTCATTATTTCTGTGGTACTCGCACTGCTTATCGTATTTTTCGATATGATAATCAGATACGGGTTGGACAAACTGATTAAGCTCTGATGGAGGAGATGCGTTAATGGCAGAGACAGAGACACAGAATCCGGCACAGGATCAGGATGTAGAACAGGTTGCAGCGAATCAGCCGACAGATCCGGATGTAGAGAAAGTTACGGCGGATCTGGAAGAGGATTCACAGAGCCAGGTACATGACTCAGAAGAGGACTCTGATGAGAGTCCGGCAAAGTGGTATGTGGCCCATACCTATTCAGGTTATGAGAACAAAGTAAAGACCACTATTGAGGAAACGGTGGCAAACCGCCATCTCGAGGATCAGATCCTCGAAGTTATGGTCCCGACTGAAGAGGTCTCAGAATTAAAGAACGGCAGAAAGCGTCAGGTTCAGAAGAAGCTGTTTCCGGGCTATGTTATGATCAGAATGATCATGAACGACGATACCTGGTATATCGTCAGGAACACCCGTGGAGTCACAGGATTTGTAGGACCTGGAAGCAAGCCGGTACCTCTTACAGAATATGACATGAGAAACCTTGGCATTAAGACTAAGGTCAGAACTGATGTCGATTTTGCCGAAGGAGATACAGTTTCTGTTATCGGAGGCATCTGGAAGGATACTACCGGAGTCATTACAGCTCTTAATCCAAGCAAGCAGACGGTTACTATCTCGGTTGAGATGTTCGGGCGCGAAACCCCTGTAGAGATTGGTTTCGCGGATGTTAAGAAGATCTGATAAGCGTCAGATCGCGGAAGGAGAATTAAAGTGGCAAAGAAGATCGAAGGTTATATCAAACTTCAGATTCAGGCCGGAAAAGCTACACCGGCTCCACCAGTTGGCCCGGCACTTGGTCAGCATGGTGTAAACATCGTAGAATTCACGAAGCAGTTCAACGCAAAGACAGCTGATATGGGCGACACTGTCGTTCCTACTATCATCACTGTCTATGCAGACAGAAGCTTCTCATTCATCACAAAGACTCCGCCAGCAGCTGTTCTTATTAAGAAGGCAGCAAAGATTGACAAAGCTTCAGGCGAGCCAAACAAGAAGAAAGTTGCAAAGATTACAAAGGCTCAGGTCAAGGAAATCGCCGAGACCAAGATGCCAGACTTAAATGCCGCAACGATCGAGTCCGCTATCTCGATGGTCGAGGGTACTGCCCGTTCAATGGGTGTTGAAGTCGTAGATTGATCTTAAATTGTGGGAGGGAACCTCTTCCCATACAGACCACAGGAGGAATTTTTCATCATGAAAAGAGGAAAAAAGTATCAGGACGCATTAAAGTCCTTCGATAAATCAAAGCAGTACGATCCAGCAGAAGCTGTTGCGATCGTTAAGAAAAATGCCACTGCTAAGTTCGACGAGACTATCGAAGTTCACATCCGTACAGGATGCGATGGCCGTCATGCTGATCAGCAGATCCGTGGCGCTGTAGTTCTTCCTCATGGTACAGGAAAGACTGTACGTGTCCTTGTATTCGCCAAGGGTGCAAAGGCTGATGAGGCAAAGGCCGCAGGAGCTGATTACGTTGGAGCTGAGGAGCTTATTCCGAAGATCCAGAATGACGGATGGCTTGATTTCGATGTTGTAGTAGCTACACCGGATATGATGAGCGTTGTTGGACGTCTTGGACGTGTCCTTGGACCTAAGGGATTAATGCCAAACCCTAAGGCTGGAACAGTCACGATGGATGTCACAAAGGCTATCAACGATATTAAAGCCGGTAAGATCGAGTATCGTCTGGACAAAGCAAATATTATCCATGTACCAGTAGGAAAGGCTTCATTCAGTGAGGCTGATCTTGCTGACAACTTCCAGTCGCTTATGGATGCTATTGTCAAGGCTCGTCCGAGCACACTCAAGGGTACATACCTTAAGAACATCACCCTGACCTCTACCATGGGTCCTGGTGTCCGTGTAAATGCCGCATCATTCGGCCTTTAATTTCACCCTTGACAAATGCATCTGATAGATGTATATTAATAAAGCTTGCCATAGACAGCAGGTGCTCCATGGAGCGCAACGCGTAAGCTACCTGCCGAGGTAATGATTATTCAAGAGATCATTATGAATCCTGTGGCGCGTCCACAGGATTTTTTATTGCAAGCTGCAGTACTATACTAACAGGAGGTAAAGTAAATTGGCTAAAGTCGAATTAAAACAGCCTATCGTAGACGAGATCTCAGAGCAGATCAAGGATGCACAGTCTGTTGTCGTCGTTGACTACCGTGGCCTTACTGTTGCCCAGGATACGGCTCTGCGTAAGCAGCTCCGTGAAGCTGGCTGCACTTACAAGGTTTACAAGAACACGATGATGAAGCGTGCATTCGCAGGTACTGACTGTGAGAAGCTTTCCGATGTTCTGGAAGGCACGAACGCCATCGCTATTTCAAAGGATGACGCTACAGCTCCAGCACGTATCATTGCAAAGGCAGCAAAGGATGCACCTGCACTCGAGATCAAGGCTGGTGTTGTAGAGGGCAACTTCTATGACGCTGATGGTATGAAGACTATCTCTTCTATCCCTTCAAGAGACGAGCTCCTTTCACGTCTTCTTGGTTCTCTGCAGAGCCCTATCGCAAACTTCGCGAGAGTGCTTAAGCAGATCGCTGATAAGGGTGGCGCTGATGAAGCTGCACCAGCAGAAGAGGCAGCTCCAGCCGCTGAAGAAACACCAGCAGAGTAATTAAAGTAATCAAAAAGTATGATATCGGCACCGCCGGTCATACAAACGGTTATCGAAAGAAGTGTGCTCGGCGCAGCCGGACATACGAACAGAGATTGATTTATGAACGCCTTAGAGAGTAGATGTCGACGGGCGCGACGACTGTGTGTGCTCGCGCGCTAAATGCGCCAGCGAGCGCACCAGTCGGAATTAGCCCGTCGACTTCATAACTAAAGCGCTCACCTACAAATTTTTCGGAGGAAAAACAAATGGCAAAGATGACTACAGATGAATTTATAGCAGCAATCAAAGAGCTTTCAGTTCTTGAGTTAAATGACCTTGTAAAGGCTTGCGAGGAAGAGTTCGGCGTATCAGCATCAGCAGGTGTTGTAGTAGCAGCAGGCGGTGCAGCAGGCGGCGCTGAGGCTGAGGAGAAGGACAGCTACGATGTAGAGCTTACTGAGGTAGGCGCTTCTAAGATCAAGGTTATCAAGGTTGTTCGTGAGGCTACTGGACTTGGACTCAAGGATGCCAAGGATCTCGTTGATGGCGCTCCTAAGGTTATCAAAGAGGGTGCTGACAAGGCTACAGCTGAGGACCTCAAGAAGAAGCTTGAGGAAGTTGGCGCTAAGATCACTCTTAAATAATCCAACCATTATTTCAGACTTTACCGGCACGGGTGCATATCGCACCCGTGCTTTTTTTTCGCGTTACAAATGAGCGGTGCTGAAATATCGTATCGATGCCGGCGGACGCTTGCGTACGCAAAGGCAATCGATACGATATTTCAATAGCGCGAACGCGCGAATGAGCAGCCGCGAAGCGGGTGCGAATTGCACCGCTCATTTGTCCATAGCGCGAACGCGCGAATGAGCAGCCGCGAAGCGGGTGCGAATTGCACCGCTCATTTGTCCATAGCGCGAACGCGCGAATGAGCATGGAGCGGTTGTTATGCTGCCGCGAGCCTGAAGGGTGAAGCGGGAGCATTATAAACCGCCCATGCGATAGCCGTCCGCGATTGGCGAGCCCGAAGGGCGAAGACAGAGCGGAAACGGCGAACCGCTGGAGCGAAGCGGGTGCGAACAGCACCGCTCATTTATTAGCTTTCAATTAAAAATAATAAACTCTTGACATTTGCTCTTGACTTGTGCTATAGTATAGCGTGCTTTTACCATGGGCACAGATTACGGGATTTTTGTGCGCATTTTGGCCTGTGGAAGACCGCAGTTTAAGTATATTTTTATCGAAAGGTGAGCTTTAAATGGAGAAAAACAGAATACGTCCTGTTAAATCCGGCAAGGGCATACGAATGAGCTACGCCAGGCAGAAGGAAGTACTGAAGATGCCGAACTTCATCGAAGTACAGAAGAAGTCATTTCAGTGGTTTCTTGACGAAGGCCTGAAGGAAGCATTCGATGATATCAACCCTATCACGGATTTCAGTGATCATCTGAGTCTTGAGTTTGTCGATTTCCAACTCATGAGAGACAAAGCAAAGTACACCATCCCAGAGTGCAAGGAGAGGGACGCTACATATGCAGCACCTCTTCAGGTGAAAGTCCGTCTTTACAATAAAGAGACAGACGAGATGCAGGAGCATGAGATCTTCATGGGAGACCTGCCTCTTATGACTGAGACTGGTACTTTTGTTATAAACGGAGCAGAGCGTGTTATCGTAAGCCAGCTTGTCCGTTCTCCGGGAATTTATTATGGTATCGACCATGATAAGATTGGAAAGAAACTCTATTCATGCACTGTTATTCCTAACCGTGGTGCATGGCTTGAATACGAGACTGATTCCAATGACGTATTTTATGTTCGTGTAGACCGTACGAGAAAAGTACCGGTTACCGTACTTCTCCGTGCTCTCGGTCTTGGCACCAACCAGCAGATCCTCGATGTATTTGGCGATGAGCCGAAAATCAAGGCAAGCTTCGAGAAGGACCCGTGCCTTGAGGGAGAGAATGCTCAGGGCAGCCACGAGAAGGGCCTGATCGAACTCTATAAGAAGATCCGCCCGGGCGAGCCTATCACTCCTGAGAATGCAGAGGGACTCATCACATCGATGTTCTTCGACCCTAGGAGATACGATCTTGCCAAGGTCGGCAGATATAAGTTTAATAAGAAGCTTGCATTCCGCGCCAGGATTACAAACCAGATTCTTGCAGAGGATGTTGTAAACGAATCTACAGGAGAGGTTATAGCTGAAGCCGGAACGAAAGTTACCAGAGATATTGCAGACGAGATCCAGAACGCTGCTGTTCCTTTTGTCATGATCCAGACCGAGGAGAGAAACGAGAAGGTTCTGTCGAATATGATGGTAGACCTCAAGGCCTATGTTGACTTTGATCCTCTGAAGGAAGTCGGTATCAAGGAGAAGGTTTACTATCCTGTACTCAAAACTATCCTCGATGAGTGCGGCGATGACGAGGAGGCTTTAAAGGAAGCTCTTATAAGAGATAAGAACGACCTCGTCCCGAAGCATATCACCAGAGAAGATATTTTTGCATCTATTAATTACAACATGCATCTTGAGTGGGGAATCGGTAATAAAGATGATATCGATCACCTCGGCAACCGTCGTGTACGTGCAGTCGGAGAGCTTCTCCAGAACCAGTACAGAATCGGACTTTCACGTCTCGAGAGAATTGTACGCGAGAGGATGTCGACTACTGATGCAGCTGAGATCCAGCCTCAGAAGCTTATAAATATAAAGCCGGTTACAGCAGCAGTCAAGGAGTTCTTCGGTTCATCACAGCTGTCACAGTTCATGGACCAGAACAACCCGTTGTCAGAGCTTACACATAAGAGACGTCTGTCAGCCCTTGGACCTGGAGGTCTTTCGAGAGACCGTGCAGGATTCGAGGTACGTGATGTCCACTACACTCATTACGGCCGTATGTGTCCTATCGAGACACCTGAAGGTCCTAACATCGGACTTATCAACTCTCTGGCAAGTTACGCCAGAATCAATGAGTACGGCTTTATCGAAGCTCCTTACCGTAAGATCGATAAGAGCGATCCTAAGAATCCGCGTGTCACGAACGATGTTGTTTACATGACAGCAGATGAAGAGGACAATTATCATATAGCACAGGCTAACGAGAAACTCGACGATGAGGGCCACTTCGTAAGACAGATGGTTTCCGGACGTTTCAGAGAAGAGACACAGGAGTACGATAAGTCCCTGTTCGACTACATGGACGTATCTCCACGTATGGTCTTCTCGGTTGCTACGTCACTGATCCCGTTCCTTCAGAACGATGATGCTAACCGTGCGCTGATGGGCTCCAACATGCAGCGTCAGGCCGTACCTCTTCTCACTACCGAGGCTCCGGTCATCGGAACCGCTATGGAAGAGAGAGCTGCCCGCGATTCAGGAGACTGCGTTATTGCAAAGCACTCTGGAACTGTAGAGAAGTCAGAGTCTACGAGGATTGTTGTCCGCACAGACGAGGGAGCAAGAGACGAGTACGTTCTGATCAAGTTCGAGAGATCGAACCAGTCGAACTGCTACAACCAGCGCCCTATCGTTTTCAAGGGTGACCATGTAGAGAAGGGTGAGGTTATTGCCGATGGACCTTCTACCTGCAATGGTGAGCTTTCATTAGGTAAGAACCCGCTGATCGGATTCATGACCTGGGAAGGCTACAACTACGAGGACGCTGTACTTCTTTCAGAGAGACTTGTCAGAGACGATGTATTTACTTCTATTCATATGGAGGAATTTGACATCGAAGCCCGTGAGACAAAGCTCGGACCTGAAGAGATCACTAAGGAAGTACCGGGAGTTGGTGCAGATGCCTTGAAGGATCTGGATTCAGACGGTGTCATCCGTATCGGAGCAGAGGTCAGGGATGGAGATATCCTCGTTGGAAAAGTTACTCCTAAGGGAGAGACAGAGCTTACGGCAGAGGAGAGACTCCTCCGTGCCATCTTTGGTGAGAAAGCCAGAGAGGTCCGTGATACATCACTTCGAGTACCTCACGGATACTACGGTATTGTAGTAGCAGCCAAGACATTTACAAGAGAAAACGACGACCTGGCACCTGGTGTCAACAAGTCGGTACGTATATATATTGCTCAGAAGAGAAAGATCGGCGTCGGTGATAAGATGGCTGGTCGTCACGGAAACAAAGGTGTTGTTTCACGTGTACTTCCTATCGAAGATATGCCATATCTTCCTAATGGCCGTCCACTCGATATCTGCTTGAGCCCTATGGGCGTGCCTTCACGTATGAATATCGGACAGGTGCTTGAGATCCACCTTTCACTTGCTGCAAAGGTTTTGGGATTCAACATTGAGACACCTATCTTCGATGGCGCAGACGAGAAGGACATCAGAGAATCCTTAAGGATGGCAAACGACTATGCGAGGATCGACCTTACCGGAAAGGATAAGGAGAGAGGCTTCACAAACGATGCCGGCCAGGAATCTATTTCGTGGGATGAGTTCAGGGACATGTACAAGGACAAAGTCAGCGAAGATGTCATGAACTATCTGTATGAGCACAGAGAGCATACGAAGCTCTGGCATGGAGTTTCTATCGGAGAAGATGGTAAGGTACAGGTTCGCGATGGAAGAACAGGAAAGGCCTTCCCTTCTAAGGTTACTGTAGGACACATGCACTACCTGAAGCTCCATCACCTTGTAGACGACAAGATTCATGCCCGTTCTACTGGTCCGTACTCACTCGTTACGCAGCAGCCTCTCGGTGGTAAAGCACAGTTCGGCGGACAGCGTTTCGGAGAGATGGAGGTTTGGGCTCTTGAAGCTTATGGCGCAGCCTATACACTTCAGGAGATCCTGACCATGAAGTCGGATGATGTTGTCGGCCGTGTCAAGACCTATGAGGCTATCATTAAGGGCCAGAACATTCCTACGCCAGGCATCCCTGAGTCATTCAAGGTAATGCTGAAGGAACTCCAGGCACTCTGCCTCGACGTCAAGGTCCTCGATGAGAGTGGCGACGAAGTGAAACTTCTGGAGTCACAGGATTACGGAAATACGAACATCAATAAGCTGATCTCAGATGACAGCAGAGACTACGCTTTCGAGAAGAAAGAGAACTTTGAGAAGCATGGTTTCATTCATCAGGAGGTCAATGATGATACAGGTGAGTTCGAGAATGTACCGTCAGGTGACTCCGATAATTTAGACGAGGATGACGGCGATTATGAGCTCGATCCACAGAAACTTGCATCAGAGCTTACAGATATGTCAGATGACGACGAGTAACGGAAGGAGAAATTGATGCCGGAAAAAAAGAAAGAAGCGACAAATCAGTCTGTTGGTTTTGACTCCATAAAGATCGGTCTGGCTTCTCCGGAAACGATAAGACAATGGTCTCACGGCGAGGTCAAGAAGCCTGAGACCATCAACTACCGTACTTTAAAGCCTGAGAAGGATGGTCTTTTCTGCGAAAAGATTTTTGGACCAACCAAGGACTATGAGTGTCACTGCGGAAAATACAAGAAGATCCGCTATAAGGGTGTTGTTTGTGACCGCTGCGGTGTTGAGGTCACAAAGGCTTCCGTAAGACGTGAGAGAATGGGACACATTGAGCTCGCAGCTCCTGTATCTCATATCTGGTATTTCAAGGGTATCCCTTCGAGAATGGGACTGATCCTCGATCTCTCACCAAGATCACTCGAGAGAGTTCTCTACTTCGCATCGTACATTGTACTTGATCCTAAGGACACCCCGCTTCAGAAGAAGCAGATCCTTTCGGAGCGTGAGTATCAGACGAATGTCGAGCAGTATGGACCTGACAGTTTCCGCGCTGGAATGGGCGCTGAGGCTATCCAGGAACTCCTGAAGGAAATCGACCTTGACAAGGAGTACAAGGAACTCACAGAGGAACTCGAAAAGGCATCAGGCCAGAAGAGAGCCCGCATCATGAAGAGACTCGAAGTAGTCGAGGCTTTCCGCAACTCTGGAAACAGGCCTGAGTGGATGATCCTGAATGTACTTCCAGTCATCCCGCCAGATCTTCGTCCTATGGTTCAGCTGGACGGCGGCAGATTTGCCACATCTGATCTGAACGATCTGTACAGAAGAATCATCAATAGAAATAACCGTCTGAGAAGACTTCTTGAGCTTGCAGCTCCAGATATCATTATCAGAAATGAGAAGCGTATGCTTCAGGAAGCTGTCGATGCCTTAATCGATAACGGCCGCCGTGGCAGAGCTGTCACAGGACCTGGAAACAGAGCCTTAAAGTCACTGTCAGACATGCTCAAAGGTAAGAACGGAAGATTCCGTCAGAACCTTCTCGGAAAACGTGTCGACTATTCAGGCCGTTCCGTTATCGTCGTTGGACCAGACCTCAAGATGTATCAGTGTGGTCTTCCAAAGGAGATGGCTATCGAGCTGTTCAAGCCTTTCGTTATGAGAGAGCTTGTTCATACAGGCATTGCTCAGAATATTAAGAATGCCAAGAAGATGGTCGAGAAGCAGAACGATCCTAGAGTCTGGGATGTTCTTGAGGATGTCATCAAGGAGCACCCGGTTATGCTGAACCGTGCCCCGACACTCCACAGACTTGGTATCCAGGCATTTGAACCTATCCTCATCGAAGGAAAGGCCATAAGACTTTCTCCTATGGTCTGCGCAGCATTCAATGCCGATTTCGATGGAGACCAGATGGCTGTCCACCTTCCTCTTACACAGGAAGCACAGGCAGAGTGCCGTTTTATGCTCCTCTCACCAAATAACCTCTTAAAGCCTTCGGATGGCGGAGTTGTAGCCGTACCTGGACAGGATATCGTCCTCGGTATTTATTACATGACTCAGATCCGTAAAGGCGTAAAGGGTGAGGGCAAGATCTTCAAGAGTATGAACGAGGCAATTCTTGCTCATGAGAATGACGAGCTCGATTGGCACGCTCTGATCAAAGTCCGTGTAGAGAAGACTATGCCGGACGGCAGAAAGCTCTCCGGACTTATCGAATCTACTCTTGGACGTTTCCTCCTCAATGAGAAGGTACCTCAGGATCTTGGATTCGTAGACAGAAGCATTCCGGGCAACGAACTTAAGCTCGAAGTCGATAAGCTTGTAAAGAAGAAGGATATCAAGGCTATTCTCGAGAGAGTTATGCGTAAGCATGGTGCTACAAGGACAGCCGAGGTACTCGATGATATCAAGGCATTTGGTTACAAGTACTGCACACTCTCATCTCTGTCAGTTTCTATTTCAGATATGACTGTGCCGCCTCAGAAGCCAGAGCTTATTGCCGGTGCAGAGAAGACAGTTGACGTCATCAATAAGAAATACAGAAGAGGTCTCCTTACAGAAGGTGAGCGTTATAAGGAAGTCATTGAGACCTGGGAGAAGACAGATAAGGAACTTACAGACGACCTTCTGAATGGACTTGAAGAACAGAACGAGATCTACATGATGGCCGATTCTGGAGCCCGTGGTTCTGATAAGCAGATCAAACAGCTCGCTGGTATGCGTGGACTTATGGCCGATACTACAGGTCATACTATCGAGATGCCTATCAAGTCGAACTTCCGTGAAGGTCTCGACGTACTCGAGTACTTCATGTCAGCACATGGAGCCCGTAAAGGAATGTCCGATACCGCTCTCCGTACTGCAGATTCCGGTTACCTTACCAGACGAATGGTCGATGTATCTCAGGAGCTTATCATTCGCGAGAATGACTGCAACGAGGGTACAGGAAAGGAAATCCCTGGCATGTATGTAAGCGCCTTCATGAACGGCAAAGAGCTCGTAGAGAGCCTTCAGGACCGTATCACAGGCCGCTACGCTGCCGAGACTATCTGCGACAAGGATGGCAATGTCATTGTAAAGGCCGACCACATGATCACTCCTGCCCGTGCAGAAGCTATCTGCACCAATGGTGTTGACAAGGACGGAAAGCCTCTTACACGCGTAAAGATCAGAAATATCCTTACATGCCGCTGCAAGAATGGTATCTGTGCTAAGTGCTACGGCGCCAACATGGCTACTGGTCAGCCTGTTCAGGTCGGCGAGGCTGTTGGTATCATCGCAGCCCAGTCCATTGGTGAGCCTGGTACACAGCTTACAATGCGTACCTTCCACTCAGGCGGTGTTGCCGGAACAGATATCACCCAGGGTCTTCCTCGAGTTGAGGAGCTTTTCGAGGCCCGCAGGCCTAAAGGAATGGCTATCATCACTGAGATTTCTGGTACAGCTCATATCCGTGATGACAAGAACCACCAGGAGATCGATGTAGTAGCTCCGAACGGAGATACAAAGACATACCTTATCGTATACGGAAGCCACATCAGCATTGCCGATGGACAGCACGTAGAAGCAGGAGATCCGCTTACAGCTGGTTCAATCAACCCGCACGATCTTCTCGATGTCAAGGGCATTGAAGCCGTTCAGAACTATATCCTTCAGGAAGTTCAGCGTGTGTACAGACTTCAGGGTGTTGATATTTCCGATAAGCATATCGAGGTCATCGTACACCAGATGATGAGAAAGGTTCACATCGACGATGCCGGCGACTCAGAATTCCTTCCAGGCAGCCAGGTTGATTTCCTCGAGTATGAGGATGTCAATGAAAAGCTCGAAGCAGAGGGAAAAGAGCCTGCTAAGGGCGAGCGTGTACTTCTCGGAATCACGAAGGCCGCTCTTGCTACAGATTCGTTCCTGTCGGCCGCATCTTTCCAGGAGACGACAAGGGTTCTTACCGATGCCGCCATCAAAGGAAAGGTCGATCACCTCGAGGGACTCAAGGAAAACGTTATCATCGGAAAACTTATCCCGGCTGGTACCGGTATGAAGCGTTACAGAGATATCAAGCTGAATACCGACTATGAGACCGAGATCCTGAATGGCAACGGAGACGAGGAGGATCTTGTCGAGGAAGAGACTCCGGTTGAGGAAGATTCTGACACCATAGACATAGATTAATAGAAATTTATCTGGCCCGCTGGCGTTTGCTGGCGGGCTTTTTTAAAAAATATGAATGAAAAAGTATCTATTATAACGCCGTGCTACAACGGTGCGAAATATGTTGGGGAGACGATTGAGTCAGTGCTCGCCCAGGACTACACGGACTGGGAGATGATAATCGTAAACGACGGCTCATCGGACAACTCCTGCGATATTGTCTCATCCTATGCGGCAAAAGATCCGCGGATTACTCTTATCAACCAGCCGAACGGAGGCTCTGCAAAGGCCAGAAATAATGGCATTGAGCATGCGAACGGCCGATACATTGCGCTTCTCGACGCTGATGATCTTTGGAATCCGGACTTTTTATCGTCGCAGGTATCATTTTTAAAAGAAAAAAATGCTGCGGTCGTCTGCTCAAGTTACGCTCATATCGACGCAGATTCAAAAGTCTTTGGAAAAGTGGACGTGGCTAAGCCAGTCATCACATTGAAGGATATGTATGTGATGAACCGGATAGGCTGCCTGACAGGGCTCTACGATGCCGGTACCTACGGTAAGGTCTATCTGAGAGAGGAATTGAAAAGCCTGAGAGACGACTACGCGTATTGGATAGACTGCGTCAAAAAGACCGGTGTAGCATATGGAAACCAGAAGGTACTTGCCCGTTACAGGGTGCTTGACACCTCCACGACAGGCAACAAGAAAAAACTGATAAAGGTGCAGTGGCATTTTTACAGGGACTATCTGCACTTAAATCCATTCAGGGCTTCGGCAAACCTCGTGCAGTGGGGGATTGCAGGCCTGAGAAAATTTGGGAATAGCAATGTTTAAATTATGTGAATTTCAGGAGCTCACTATAACCCGTTTCAAGGAGTTCGGAGCTCTTTTAAGAGAAAATATCCACGATGAAAAAAGCGTCCTGCTTCCGCGGAAAGAAATCCCTGAGGGAGCAGAGATTGGTGAGCGGATCCGGGTTTTTATCTATTTAGACAGCAGGGACCGGCCAATCGCGACAACGGCCAAGCCGCTTATCACTTTAGACCAGGTAAAAGTTCTAAAAGTAAGCGATGTTACGAAGATCGGTCTTTTCCTCGACTGGGGTCTGCCGAAGGATCTGATGCTGCCGTTCCACGAGATTAATGGCCGCCCGGAAAAGGGCGATGATGTCCTGGTACGCCTCTACATCGACAAGTCCGGCCGTCCTGCCGCCACGATGCGCCACCTCTACCACTACCTGCGCACCGACAGCCCTTACCAGAAAGATGACACCGTAAGCGGCCGAATCTACGAGTTTGGTCACGACTTCGGTACATTCGTGGCTGTCGATGATATTTTTTCAGGTATGATACCGAGACATGAAGATGTTTCTTCTTATAAAATAGGTGACGTCCTCACCCTCCGTGTCACTGAAGTAAAGCCCGACGGCAAGCTCACACTGACCACCCGAAAAGACGCCTACCTTGAGCTGGATGACGACGGAGCAAAGATCATGTCTATAATCGATTCGTACGCCGGTGTGCTGCCGTTTACCGAGAAGGCTTCCCCGGAAGTCATCAAGCGTGAGACAGGACTTTCAAAAGCTGCATTCAAACGCGCCATCGGGCACCTCTACAAGGAGCGTAAGATAACGCTCGAAGGTGGTCGGATCCGCAAAGTGGGTCAGTAGGGACGGTTCTTTTTGTCCCATTTTTGAAATTTTCTGACAAATCAAACCGGCGCTGACACGTGATTATAGTTTCAGCAGGTGGCCACCCGGGCCGCCGCCAGCGCACACGTTTACGACGAAAAATCCTGAGGCCGCCAGCCCGTTTCAATCTGCGGCGCTGCTTCTTGATGCAGAGCCACCTGTGTTATCTCCGGACCCAGGCGGCAATTTTATGAAAAAAATTATTTGAGTGACACTTGACAAACAACAGGTAGAATGCTAAATTAAATTGCGTACAATTTAATTACAGTTTCTTGCTGTAAAATGACTCTATGGGAGATTACCATGGCCAATAAAAAATAGTTATACTTTGACACATGTATACCCGAATTACACTGCGGCAAGATTTTCTAAATTGTCAGATAATGGGACAAAAAGAACCGTCCCTGGTGTCCCAGGAAAGGAGAATTTTTATGTATGATACAGTGATCGTCGGCAGCGGGCCGGCTGGACTTACGGCTGGAATTTACGCGAAGAGAGCAGGACTTGAGTGTGTTGTGATCGAGAACACTCCGATCGGAGGCGGGCAGATCGCTACGACCGACAGAGTCGACAATTACCCGGGGCTTCTCGGCGTAAATGGCATGGATCTCGGGATGAAGTTCAGGGAGCATGCAGAGAAGCTCGGCTGCGAGTTTAAAGATGGCCAGGTGGTAGAGATAGAGGATAAGGGCAGTGCCAAAATCGTAAAGCTTCAGGATGGAAGCGGGATCGAGACGAAGACCGTAATCCTGGCACTAGGTGCTGATCACAGACAGCTCGGTGTTCCGGGAGAAAATGAGCTTCGTGGAAAGGGAGTTTCCTACTGCGCGACCTGCGACGGAGCATTTTTCAGAGGAAAAGATGTAGCAGTTGTAGGAGGCGGAGACGTAGCTTTAGAGGATGCAGCGTTCCTTTCGAGGTTTGCCTCCAAAGTATATCTGATACACAGGAGAAATGAGTTCCGCGGAGCCAAGGCGTTAGCAGATGAGGCAGCTTCAAAGGAAAATGTTACATTTGTATTTGATACAATTGTAACAAAGGTTGACGGTGAAAATTCTGTTACAGGTGTAGAGACAGAGAACAAAAAGACCGGTGAAAAAGGGGCTATTCCTGTGAATGGAGTCTTTATGGCAGTCGGAACAAAACCGAATGTAGAGGGAATTGCGGGACTGCCTGAGGCCGATGAAAAGGGCTATATCACGGCCGGAGAGGACTGCGTCACAAGTATTCCGGGAATTTTTGTGGCAGGAGACCTTCGTACGAAGCAGCTCAGACAGGTCATCACAGCTGCAGCGGATGGAGCAAATGCAGTGACGAGCGTCCAGAAATACCTAAGTAATTGACGATAAAAATGAAACTATTTACGAAAAAATAGTTTATTACGATGATATTTCAACTGGCACAATCGGTTGCAAATAAAAAATTACTGCCCGATAATTAGTGGCTGATGCGCTATTTTGCCCCAAAATATGGCGATTTCGAGGATTTTTTACATAAATTTTTGAAAAAACTTGACAAAAAACCTCTAAGAGTGTATAGTAACAATCGTAACAAATTTGTAATAAATTTTAAGTAGAATATAACAATTAGAGGAAAAAGTTTAAATGAATCGTAATCGTAGAATTCAGGCAGCAGCAGCAATTACCCTTTCAGCAGGTATCATGTTTGCAGGAGCTTCAATCAATGCACAGGCAGCTCCTTTAGCAGGTGCATCCGCTACTATTCTTGAGGCATCAGCTGAGGATGCAGCATCAGGTAACGCTGCAGCACAGGTTACAGGTACAGGCTCGACTCTTTCAGGTGTCAGCAGAGTACTTGCAGAGACAGTTTCAGATACATCTGAACAGCTCGACGCGAAGGAGCAGCAGGCAGCAGATCAGCAGGCAGCTAAGGAAGCAAAGTATGATAAGCTCGCAGTCGCTAAGGTTTCTGATCATGCTAATGTCAGAAAGCATGCTAATGCTGACTCGAAGCTTGTAGGACTTATTTATAACAATAACGTAGGCCAGGTTCTTGATACAAAGAATGGCTGGACGAAGATTAAGTCAGGGGATGTTACAGGCTGGGTCAAGAACGACTACATCACAGTAGGAAGTGAGTCAGCTGTAAAGAGTGCCACTGTAAAGAAGGCTTCAGTAAAGACCACTACATTAAAGATCAGAGAGAAAGCTGATAAGAATTCAGATGTTGTGGATTTGATTCCTGGTGGTACATCACTTAAGGTATTAAGCACCAAGGATAAGGACTGGGTCAAGGTTCAGAGTGGTGATGACACTGGTTATGTAGCAGCTGATTATGTTACAGTGAAGAGTACTTATCATTATGCTAAGACAGTTGAAGCTGTAAAGGCTGATAACCAGAAGAAAGAGAACGCAAAGAAGGCAGCCGCAGCTAAGAAGGCCGCAGCCGCACAGAGAACGACTACTCAGACTACAAGAACTACTACAAGACATACTCAGCAGGCCGCAGCCGCTCAGACACAGACTACAGCACCTGCCAAGACACAGACTACAGCACCTGCCAAGACACAGAGTTCAGCACCAGCTAAGACATACAGTGCTCCTTCAGGTGGAAATGGAAGCGCAGTTGCAAGTTACGCTTGCCAGTTCGTTGGAAACCCATACAGATGGGGCGGCACATCACTTACAGGCGGAGCTGATTGCTCAGGATTCGTTATGAGCGTTTACAGCAAGTTCGGTGTTGGCCTTCCTCACTCATCAGGAGCAGACAGAGGCGTTGGCCGTGCTGTTTCTACATCAGATATGCAGCCGGGAGATATCGTTTGCTTCCCAGGTCATGTAGCTATTTACATTGGTGGTGGCCGTATCGTACACGCAGCTAACTCACGTTTAGGTATCATTACATCAAGCTTAAACTTTGGTTCGATCGTAGCAGTTCGCCGTGTACTGTAATTATTAGAATTTTTAAGGCCGTATCCGGCAACACCGGATGCGGCTTTTTTTTATGTATTTTCTTGCATAAGTGCAATTATTATTCTAAAATAATACAAATGAAAGAAAGAAAAATCCTGAAAAACAAAGCGTACCTCTACCTGACGGAGTTTTTCTCCGGGATGGCTCTGATGGCCGTGGAGATCGGGGCACAGAGACTTATAAGCCCTTATTTTTCGTCGTCACAGATAGTGTGGACGATAATTATAGGAACCATTATGATCGCGATGGCGCTTGGAAATGTCTACGGAGGCAGATCAGCTGACAAGGACCCGGACCCGGACAAGCTCTACAGAAGGATACTTATAGCCGCGATCTGGCTCGCACTGATCCCGGTCGTTGGAAAATATGTCATCATCGGAATATCAGCTCTCCTTATTTTTAAAGTTAGCCACGGATTTTTGATCATTGCGGCATTTGTAGTCTGCATGGTCGTCTTTGTATTTCCACTGTTTCTCCTGGGTACTGTCACTCCATCGCTCGCGAAGTACACGATGGGAAGCCTCGAGGACAACGGAAAAATAGTCGGAACGCTCGGAGCTGCAAACACGATCGGAAGCATCATCGGCACATTTATGCCGACGTTTGTGACGATACCGGCTGTCGGGACGAACATCACGTTTTTGATATTTTCCGGGATACTTATAGCTCTTTCGGTCATATATTTTATAAGCATAGGATTTTCGCAGCATAAGAAAAAAATCATAGCTTCCTGCCTTATATTTGCACTGTGTATAGTCTTCGGACACCAGACTGATTTCGCGTTCTGGGAGTCGAAAGAAGGTGTAAAATACGAGGGTGAGAGCATTTACAATTACCTTCGCGTAAAGGATGACGGCCAGCAGGTCGCGCTTTCGACTAACGTGCTCTTCGGAGTGCAGTCCATTTACAACAAGAAAAAGAGCCTGACAGGCATGTATTACGACTACGCCATGGCAGCGCCACTGATGACTCGGGATGCTGCTAAGAGGCAGGATGTCCTGATACTTGGGATGGGGTCCGGCACTTTTGCACACCAGTGCAGGGAGTACCTGCCGAACGTGCGCTGCGAAGGAGTAGAGATCGACCAGAAGATCACAGATCTCGCGAGAAAATATTTTGACGAGCCGAAGAGCACGAAGGTCGTGACATATGACGGCAGGGCGTACCTCAATGCGATTGATAAAAAATACGACGTGATAATGGTAGATGCGTATCAGGACATTACGATCCCGTTCCAGATGTCATCAGTTGAATTCTTTAAAATGGTTAAGTCCCATTTAAATGATGGCGGCGTAATGGTCGTAAATATGAACATGCGCGGTCAGTCGAAAGGCTCTATCACCGACTACCTGACTGATACGATAAAGACTGTTTTTCCGGCTGTCTATACGGCAGATGTCGAGGGCACCACGAACAGGGAGCTCTTCGCGAGTACTGATACAGGCATCAGGGAAAATCTCGAGACGAATCTTTCTATTTCTTCAGAAAATGATGATTTCAGGCAGATGATGAGTACGGTGTCAGGTGACCTTGTAAAGCAGGACGGTGGAAAGTACATTTTAACTGATGACAAGGCGCCGGTCGAACTTTTAGGGATAAGGGTCATCGACCGACTGATAAACGAAGAAGTCGCATATTACAGGGATATTTACAATAAGCGGGGTATCCGCGCAGTGATGCAGGAACTTGGGATCTGATCTCTGCGCGGTGCGGCCTGTTTTTATGTCCCTTCCGCGGCATTAGAAAAAGGAGGAACAAGATGGGATACAAGGAGAAATACAACGAGTGGCTTGAAAAGCTTCCAGAGGGCAGCGCTCTTCGCGATGAGCTCCTATCTGTGACAGATGAAGGCGAGATAGAGGAGAGATTTTACAAAGACCTGTCATTTGGAACAGCAGGACTTCGCGGAAAAGTCGGAGCAGGCTCCAATATGATGAACGTGATAACTGTCGGGAAGGCCACCCAGGGCATCGCAGATTTTATCGTAAGCCAGGGGGAGGACGCGATGAAGGCTGGGGTCGTAATCGCCCACGACCCGAGACATTTTTCAAAGGAGTTTTCAGAGCTTGCGGCAGGAATCTTTGCGGCAAACGGCATTAAGGTCTATACATTCCCGGACCTTCGCCCGACACCTGAGCTTGCTTTTATGATAAGAAAACTGCACACAGTCTCGGGTATAAATATCACAGCTTCGCACAACCCTAAGGAGTACAATGGCTACAAGGCCTACTGGGAAGACGGCTGCCAGGTCTCATCAGATATCGCAGATGCGATGACTGACTACATTAATAAGACCGATCAGTGGAACGGCGTAAAGACTGCTGATTACGACGAGATGGTAAAAGCAGGAAAGATCACAGTTTTAGGACCAGAATACGACAGGATGTACCTTGACAGGATCGAGGCCCTCGCGATCCACAGTGGAGACGAGCTTGACCTCTCTATCCCGCTCGTCTACACTCCGCTCAATGGCTGCGGATCGATTCCGTTCAGGCAGATGCTTACTGACCGTGGATTTACAAACTGGACTATAGTTCCAGAGCAGCAGGATCCTGACCCGGATTTTACTACGGTCGGATATCCGAATCCAGAGGATCCGAAGGCGTTTAAACTGAGTGAGAAATACGGACGAGAGAAGGGCGCAGAGCTTCTTATGGCTACAGATCCGGATTCGGACCGCTTCGCGATAGAGATCAGAAATTCGGACGGAGATTATGTGCCGCTGAATGGAAATCAGACCGGGTATCTTCTCGTAAACTATATTCTGGAAGGCCACAAGACCGCAGGCACGCTTCCAGAGAAGGGAGCCATGGTAAAGTCGATTGTTACCTCTACTCTTTCGACGAGGATGGCAAAAGCTTACGGAGTGGATATGTTCGAGACCCTTACAGGCTTTAAAAATATCTGTGGAAAGATCCCGTATCTCCATGAACACGGTTACACCTATCTCTTCGGATACGAGGAGTCTGTAGGGTACGCTGCCTGCGAGGACATAAGGGACAAGGACGGCATCTCAGCCGGAATGCTCGTTGCAGAGGCAGCGGCCTACTACAGGAAGCAGGGAAAAACGCTCTGGGACGTTTTAAACGACATCTATGCGAAGTACGGCTGCTTTGCCGAGGATGAGCCGAACATCATACTTGAGGGCATTGAGGGCTCAGAGAGGATCGGACGCATGATGAAGTGGGTCCGTGAAAATGAGCCGGAAAAGATTGCAGGAAATAAGGTAGAGAAGATAATCGACTATATCGACGGATATGAGGACATTCCGCCACAGAACTGTCTCAAATTTTTCCTGGCAGGAGATTCCTGGTTTGCGATCCGTCCGTCGGGCACCGAGCCGAAGATCAAGTTTTATTTTTACTCATGCCGCAATTCACTGGATGAGGCCCATAAGGCAAATGACGCGATAAAGAACGAGGTCATTGAGACGATCAAAAAAGTACAGTAACTCATAGATACCATAAGGAAGGTGTATTAAATGGATGACATTATCGTTGTAGGAATAGCAGGTGGAACAGGTTCTGGAAAGACTACGATCACGCAGACGATCAGGGAGCATTTTGGAAATGAAGTGTCGGTCATTTACCACGACAACTACTACAAGGCCCATCACGACCTCTCGTATGAGGAGAGATCGAGGCTCAACTACGACCATCCAAACGCCTTTGACACCGACCTTATGGTAAAGGATTTAACGAAGCTTAAAAACGGCGAGCCAATCGAGTGCCCTGTTTACGATTACACGATCCATGACAGGTCCAATACAACTATGACGATACATCCATCGAGTATCATCATAGTAGAGGGCATACTTATTTTTTACGATAAGAGGATAAGAGACCTCTGCGACATCAAGCTGTTCGTCGATGCCGATGCAGATGTCAGGATCCTGCGCAGGATCAAGCGCGACGTAAAGGAACGTGGCAGGTCACTTGATTCTGTGATCGACCAGTATCTTACGACTGTAAAGCCGATGCACGAGGCCTTTGTTGAGCCGACCAAGAAATTTGCCGACATCATAATTCCTGAGGGTGGCCAGAACAAGGTCGCCATGGAAATGGTAATAAACAGGCTGCAGGCACATCTGAACAGATAAAGCGCCTGCTGTAAGTTCATTTTTTTGAGGTATTGATAGAAAAATGGCACTAGAAACCACTGACCTTTTCAAACAGACTCTTTCGAGGGCGAAGGGCCTTCACCATATGACGGATGAAGAGGTAAAAAAGGTCCAGAAAGTCGTTTACTCGATCACAAAGGATGTAGCAGAGATATGTGAGGAAAATGACATTCCATATATGTTATCCGGGGGCACCGCGCTCGGAGCTGTAAGGCATGGGGGATTTATACCCTGGGATGACGACATAGATCTCAATATTTACCGGAAGGACATAGACAGGCTGGCCGATCTGATCGAAGAAAAATATCCGGACAAATACTATGTAGTAGTGCCGCTTCGGACGCCGGGCTACTACAGTTCATTTGTGCAGGTGCAGCTTAAAGGTACGACTTTCAGGGAGTATCTCTGGCAGGAAGACGGAAAGTGCGGCATCAAGATAGACCTCTGGATTTTGGAAAATGACTACGACAATCCGATAAAGCGCCGCTTCCAGGGCCTGCTCTGCGACGGAGGGTCGTTTATCCTGTCATGTATCAGGATGCACAGGGAGAAAAAGGAAGTCCTTTCCCTTGCCGAGGGCAACAAAAAAGGCCAGCGGCTTATAAAGATAAAATCAGCTATCGGAGCGCTTCCGTCGCTTTCACGGTGGTGGTGGTACAGGCGCGTCCAGCACTGGTTTTCAATGTGCCATGACGAACATTCGAAATACATTTCGATTCCGGGCGGACGCAAGCATTTTTTCGGAGAGATGTATGAGAGGGCAAAATTTTCGGATACGGTGAAGATGAAGTTTGAGGACTCGTATTTCCCTGTAACTAAAGACTATGACCACTATTTTCATGTGCTCTATCCGGGAGATTACATGCAGCTTCCGCCGCCTGAGAAGCGGGAGGAACATGTACTCTATGAACTCAAATTCAAAGATGACTGACCGGGAAAACAGTCCTTTTCAGAAAAAACTGGAAAAAATTTGACAAATCATTTATAATAACTTGTAAATTTTGGTAAAATCCAGATTAAATATATATTAAAAATCAGACAGGAGTTATTTTTTCATGGAAGAACACAGTGGTATTATAGTAGATGACCTGTATTTTGCAAGGGTGCTGCTTCATGTAAGGGGGCATATCACCGAGGATGTCGGGGAACTTTCGAAGGCAAGCATTTACATCAAGGATTCATTCCAGGGAAAGCTTGTGCCTTCGCACCTCGATTTCGACAGAAAAAACAGGACTTTCCACATAGTTTATCATGTGCTCGCCGCAAATGCGGATTACCCGATAGAGACAGGAGACTATTATCTCAGATTAAAAAACCATGGAAAAAGGTATTACTCCTACCTGACAGAGAGCCTCAGAGAGACCGAGAAGGACGGAAAGCTTAAGTACATTCCGACCGAGGAGGAGTTCAGGACAGGTGACTACGATCCGGCACCGTATGAATTTGAGCTCACGAAGAATACGGCAAAGCACGGCACTGAGACCTTTAATATGTACTCTATGATGGATCTCGATGAGGATACGCTCTATTTCCGTGTGATCTATATACCTCTGCTTGAAGATATGGGAATTCTCTACAACACAAAGCAGAGATTTATCGAGTGGAAAACGAATATGAGAAAGGCCTTCAATCCTTTCAAAGAGAGTATCCTGATTAAATATTTTAACAGATGCCAGAAAAAGAGAAAGCAGCTGAGAGAAGCAGGTGCGAAGCCTACGATCCTCTTTGCCTCGGGCTCCCGTGCGACGATAAGCGGAAACGAGGGCTTTATCTACGACAGGATGAAGGAGAGAGATCTCCTGAAAAACTACAATGTCCTGTTCAATTTCAAGGAAAATATCAATCTCCGCTATGGTGCCTTAGGCTCGTTTAAATTTACAAAGCAGCTCGCAATGAGCGATATTATCCTGATCGATGACTTCCTTCCTTTCGTTTACAAATTCGACTATCCGAAGGATGTGAAGTTCGTTCAGGTATGGCACGCCTGCGGCGCATTCAAGACTGTAGGACTTGAGCGTGAGGGAAAGCCGGGAGCACCAAAGACGAATACCAGAGTCCACAAGTGCTACACACATATGCCGGTAAGCTCGGAGCACTCGGGCAGACACAATGCCGAGGCTTTCGGTCTTCCAGAGAAGGTTTTCCTCCCGATAGGTGTACCGAGGACGGATATATTTTTCGACGAAGAATATAAGAAAAATATGGTCGATAAGCTCAGGAATGAGTTCCCTATCATAAAACAGCGCAATAAGGTCTATCTCTATGCACCGACTTTCCGCGGCAGGAACGCACACGATGCCCGCTTCCCTATGGAGAGGATTGACTGGAAAAAATGGGGAGCATTTTTAAAGGAGAGAAATGAGCTTCTGATCGTAAAAATGCATCCATTCGTTACCAGAGAAATCCCTATTCCGGAGGAGTACAAGGAATACATCCTCGACTTTTCGAAGTACAGAGAGGTAAACGATATCCTCTTTATCGCTGATGTCATGATAACCGACTACTCGTCGGTAATGTATGAGTATTCGCTTCTCAGAAGACCGATGTATTTCTTCGCTTTCGACCAGAGAATGTATGAGAACAGCAGAGATTTCTATGAGCCTTACGAGCAGACCGTCCCTTCGACCTCTGTTATCTATAAGACTTTCCCCGCACTTTTACACGCTCTCGAGAATACTGACGATTACGACTACGATGCTCTCGACAGGTTCGTAAAGAAGAACTTCAAATACACAGACGGGAAGTCCACAGACAGATTTATCGATCAGGTCATTTTAAAATAAAAAGCCGTTGACAGATTGCTGAAAAAGTAGTAAAGTATTAAGGCTGATGTAATCAAAAGGAGTCCCATTAGCCCCGGGATGACTTTTCATCAATATTAGTTTTTCAGCTGCGTCCGGACATGCGCAGAGGAGAAGCGACATATTTTTTTGGAGGATATACTAATGAACACCACTTATATGCCAAACCCGTCTAAGGTTGAGCGCAAATGGTATGTTGTCGATGCCGATGGCCAGACACTTGGACGTCTTGCATCAAATGTAGCCAATGTTTTACGCGGTAAGAACAAGCCGATCTTCACTCCTCACGAGGATTGCGGAGACTACGTTATCGTTGTAAACGCTGAGAAGATCAAGGTTACAGGTAAGAAGCTTGACGCTAAGCATTATTATCATCATTCAGATTTCGTAGGCGGACTCAGTGATACAACTCTCCGTGAGATGATTGCCAAGCATCCTGATCGTGTTATTGAAAATGCAGTTAAGGGAATGCTTCCGAAGGGCGCTCTTGGAAATCAGATGTACAAGAAGCTTTTCGTTTACGCAGGACCGGATCACAAGCATGCAGCCCAGAAGCCTGAGCAGCTTACATTCTAATCGGAGGATATTATGGCAACAGCTAAATATTACGGAACAGGAAGAAGAAAGTCTTCTGTAGCCAGAGTTTACCTTGTACCTGGCACTGGAAAGATCACTATAAATAAAGAGGACATCGATAAGTATTTCGGACTTGAGACACTTAAGGTTATCGTTCGTCAGCCTCTCGAGCTTACAGGCACTCTTGATAAGTTCGACGTTTTAGTAAATGTCAAGGGCGGCGGCTACACAGGTCAGGCTGGAGCTATCCGTCACGGCATCTCACGTGCTCTTCTTACGGTTGATGAAGAGTATCGTCCAGCTTTAAAGAAGGCTGGATTCCTTTCACGTGACCCACGTATGAAGGAAAGAAAGAAGTACGGCTTAAAGAAAGCCCGCCGTGCTCCACAGTTCTCAAAGAGATAATTTTCCAGAATATCTGGAATCCTTTTGGAAGTCTCGGAAACCATTGGTTTCCGGGGCTTTTTTCTTATACAAAAAATAGTGAATTTCTTTTCTGATTATGATATAGTTTTGATAGTACTTAGCTGAGTACATATAGAGGCTCATTTGGCATTTTTAGAAAGGCGAAGACGATGGAGCGGGTCAGAAAATTTTTTAAGCGCACAGCTTATGCAGCACTTGCTGCTGCACTGATGTTTATCGCATTATTTGTGTACCTGGAGAGCAGTAAAACGACAGCAGAAGCAGAAGAAGAACCATCTGCTTATGCTTTAAAAATAGCGTATGTGACTGATGCCAACGGCTGCATGCATGTTTTTAACACGGATCAGACAAAACCATCTGCTGATGGAAGTATCAAAAGTATCCACAATAATACCTATAAACCGAAAGATAACAGTAAAACATATGCATATATCACATCACGTGGCGATTTGAGCAACTGTGATTTCAGCAGTATTGGACATGGCAAATATACTGAAGATTCTAATCCTGATAAGAACGGCTATTTTGAAGTGAAGTCAGTTGATATTGAGGCTGACACAACGGCTGTCAGCGACATGGACCGGGCTTTTGGGTGGTTACAGAATGTAAAAAAGATCAATACCGAAAATCTAAATACTGATAATGTGACCAATATGGAGGATATGTTTTACAGATGCATGAGTCTTGTCTCTCTTGATTTAAGTAATTTCAGGACAAGTAAGGTAACTGAAATGGGAGGAATGTTCGGATTCTGCAAAAATCTTACTTCGCTGAATGTTTTCAATTTCGATACAAGTCAGGTAAGAAACATGAGTTGTATGTTTGAATATTGTGAAAAACTTACGTCTCTTAACCTGGATAGTTTTTATACAGCTGTGCTGCAACTCCCTCACTTCTCTTGATTTGAGCAGCTTTGATACCGGAAATGTGACAGATATGAGTAAGATGTTTTTGAAATGTGAAGGACTTAAACAGCTTGATTTAAGTGGATTTAATACAAGCAGGGTGACCGATATGGAAAAAATGTTCTATTACTGCAGTGCCTTCACTTCTCTTGATTTGAGCAGCTTCAATACTGAAAATGTGACAGAAATGGGCAGCATGTTTGAAGGCTGTACAGAACTCACTACACTTGATGTAAGCCATTTTAATACAAGCAAAGTAACAGATATGCAATCTATATTTAAAGATTGCTGGTCGCTTGCACAGGTGGCTCTCTCAGAAAACGGGTACGCAAAGTTTGCTGCTGAGCTTCCAACACCGACAATAACAATTAATGGTAAAGAGTCAGATGGAAAATGGGGTCTTGATGGAGAAACAGTATCAAAAGAATACGCAGCGAAAGACATTCCGTCTGCCGGTAAGTGGTATGCACAGACAGTAGAGAGACCGGCTCAGCCGACAAAACCGACACAGCCGACAGAACCGACAAAACCAACGCAGCCGACACAGCCAGCAAAACCAACGCAGCCGACAAAACCGACGCAGCCGACACAGCCAGCAAAACCAACGCAGCCGACACAGCCAACTAAACCAAAAAATCCAGCACAGCCTGCAAAGCCGACTGCGAAGAAGACTACTCCAACCAGAAAATCAGAAAAGACAATTACTGGAAAGCTTGTCAAAAAAGGAAAGAAGACCATGATCGTTGACAAGAAGACCAGGAAGGCTATAAAGAACAAAATCGTAAAAGTCGGTAAGAAGTATTACTACGCTGACAAGAATGGCCGGGTAGTCAACAAAATCAAGGTCGTAAAGGTCGGGAAGACTACTTATATTACAAAGAAGAATGGCCAGATTTATACTAACACGACCATTAAGGTGGGAAAGACAAAATACAGGATTTCTAAGAACGGTAAGGCCACAAAAATTACTAAGCCGACAAAAGTTAAAAAAATAAAGAAGGCCGCAAAGAAATCTAAAAAGGTCAATAATTCGAAAAATCAGCCAGTAAATCGAAAAAGACGTCTAAGAAACCTAAGAAGTCAAAATCGAGGAATGCTAAAAAGCCGAAGAAATCAACAAAGAAGACAGACAAAAAAACTAAAAAATCAAAAAAGATAAAAAAGTCAAAAAAGACGGTCAAGGCGGCTAAAAAGTGAAGAAAACTACTAAGCTATTCTTTCAAAAAATACCCGAGTCCGCGCTTTGTCTTCAGTGTGACTTTCGAGCCTGCTGCTTTCAGCTTGTTCCTGACATACGAAATGTACACGAATACGACTCTGTCGTCGGTATCGGAATCGAGGCCCCAGATCTTTTCCATGAAGGTGTCCTGATTGATGAAGGTGTCGTGGTTTAACATCAGCATCTCGAGCATCTGGAATTCCTTTGATGAGAGTTCCTCAGAACCTTTAGGACCGTTCAGAACGCTCTTCTTGCGGTCTAAGGTGATGTCACCGAAGGAGAGGTCGACTTCCTTCGTCTCGGCTGTGCGGCGTGTGATGCTGCGGAGGCGGGCGAGAAGCTCCTTCATAGCAAATGGCTTCGGCAGATAGTCGTCGGCGCCTGCGTCGAGCCCTTCAACTCTGTCGTCAATCTCTGACTTTGCGGTCAGAAGCAGGACGGGGAGAGTGGAGCCTTCGGCGCGGATTTTTTTAAGGACTTCAAGGCCGCTCATGCCTGGCATCATGATGTCTAAGATCGCGGCGTCGTAAGATGCGCCGGTCAGATAGTCGTAGGCGTCGTCTCCATTGTTCACGATATCGACCGAATAGTTGTTTTTCTTCAGGACAGCAGCGACCGGTTCGGTAAGCTCCTCCTCGTCATCTGCTAAAAGTATTCGCATAGCGTAATCCTTCTCAAAAATTTTATCAAAGTGTCAGCCTTATTTCGAAGCTCTTCCCATCCTTTGAAAATGCGTGCGCCTCGCCCTTGTGGAATCTGACGATCTCGGCAACGACTGCGAGTCCGATTCCACTTCCACCGGTCTTTCGGATGCGGGACTTGTCAAAACGCGCGAAGCGGTCGAAAAGATTATCGAGAGAGCCTGGTGTTATCGCCTCACAAGGGTTTGAAACTGTAAGCGTGTAACCGTGACGCTTTAATTTCGTGGCTTTATACGGCTTTCCTTTAAGGCACACAGACACATCGCCAGTGGCGTATTTCATTGCGTTGTCAAAAATCATAGAGAGGCAGCGGGCCATATTTTCGCGGCTTCCATAGTATGGAAGAAAGTCGGGTACATCTAAGGAGATGTGCTTCCCCTGGTATTCACCTGCGGTATTTTTTACAAGCTCAGCGAGGTCGAAGCCTGAAAGCTCTGTCCTCCCGCCAGCCTCGTCCATTCTGGCAAGAAGCACTAATTTTTCAGTGAGAGAAGTAAGGCGGGTGATCTGATTCTTTATGTTTGTGAGCCATTTGCTCCCGCCGTTTTCCATCTCGATGACTTCGGCATTCGACGAGATGATAGCGAGTGGAGTCTTGATCTCGTGGCTCGCATCGGTAATAAACATCTTCTGCTTCTGAAAAGCAGCTTCGGCCGGTGCCATCGCAAGCTTTGTCAAAAATTTCATCAGGATAAAAATGGCAAAAACCCCGATAACTCCTACGAGCATCGATGCCCTGAGAAAATTTCTGACGGAGGCCGCGTCTCTTTCTACATTTAAAAAAATGATCAGATAGTGGCTTGAATCAGTCTGTGTCAGCCTGTAGCGGTAAGCTCCCATGCCTCCGGTACTTTTCCCGCTGGATACAGCTTCTGATATCATATTCTCGGCCTCGGATGTGCTGATGCTTGCGATATCGGTCATATTGGTCGAGATGATCTGCTTCCTGCTGTCGAGCTGCGCGGAGAAATATCTGGTGTCATACAAAGCTTCACTCATCTGATTTCCGGAAGGTCCGTCAGGCATGCTGCCGCCGTTTGAACTGCCCTGTTTGTCAGAACTGCTTCCGGAGTTATCAGAACCGGCACCGCCGCTGGCAGGATTCTTTCCAGCATCAGAAGATGATGCAGCGGGCTTTGGCGGGGGAGTTGTCCCGTCCCTCATATCTTCGAGATTGCCGCCCGACGCCTGGATCATATCGATCCTGCTGTCGCAGTCCTGTATGTAACTGCGGTAATTCAGGGCGTTTATCGCCACGATTATCAGAAGCATTACAATGATTACTGAAGTCATTGCCACGCGGATGAATTTTTTCCTCAATGATCTTAACATGAAAAAAGTATAGCATAATATGATTGACAAATCTATATTGAGGTAGTATAATCAAGAGCATAAAAGAACATTAGTTCGAATTACGGTGCAGCTATCATTATATTTTTATTAAATCCGAAAGTTTTTTAAAAAGGACTTTCATTTTACTCCCGGATGTATTATTATATTAGAGCAACACTATATGTAGTATTTTTTATTGAGAAACACCTCTAGAGATAGTTGTTTTAAGATTCCACCAGCTTGAAGGGGATACAGGGCCGGGCGGCTGGTACAGATTTGATTTTAAGGAAAGAAGGTTTTTAGGTGAACAGTATCGTTGTGAAGACAAATGTGATCAAGAGGAACGGCGCCGAGGTGACATTCGACGAGACGAAGATCACTAATGCCATCGCGAAGGCGAATAAGGAGGTAGACGCCATCCATCAGCTGAACCAGGCACAGGTTCAGGCTGTTGCAGACAGTATTGCTAAGCAGGTGGCCCAGCTTCCTCATGCGGTGAATGTCGAGGACATACAGGATATGGTAGAGAAGGGCATCATGGAGATGCGCGGTTACGAAGTCGCTCAGAAGTATGTCCGTTACCGCTATACCAGAGAGCTTGCCAGGAAGTCGAATACGACGGATGACAAGATCCTTTCGCTGATCGATCAGGACAACGAAGAGGTAAAGGAAGAGAACTCGAACAAGAATCCAGCGATCAACTCTACACAGCGTGACTATATTGCCGGAGAGGTTTCGAGGGACCTTACGAACCGTGTCCTCCTTCCTGAGGATGTCGTCAGAGCTCACCGTGAGGGCATCATTCACTTCCACGATTCAGACTATTTTGCCCAGAGAGAGCATAACTGCGACCTTATTAACTTAGACGATATGCTACAGAACGGCACAGTTATCTCTGAGACTATGATCGAGAAGCCGAAGAGCTTCTATACAGCGTGCAACATCACGACACAGATCGTAGCTCAGGTAGCTTCGAACCAGTACGGCGGACAGTCATTTTCCCTCGCACACCTGGCTCCGTTCGTAGATGTATCACGTCAGAAGCTTAAGAAGCAAGTTATTGAGGAGAGAAAGGCTGTAGGCGATGACCTGGACGAAGAGAAGGTCATGAAGATCGTAGACCACCGTCTCCAGCTCGAGATCGAGTCAGGTATCCAGACCATCCAGTACCAGCTCGTTACTCTGATGACTACGAATGGCCAGACTCCTTTCGTTACTATGTTTATATACCTCGATGAGGCACCTGAGGGACAGACCAGGGATGACCTTGCCCGTCTTGCGAAGGAAGTCTTCAGACAGCGTATCCAGGGCACTAAGAACGAGAAGGGTGTCTGGGTTACACCGGCGTTCCCGAAGATCATCTATGTCCTCGATGAGGACAATATCAGCGAGGGCAGCAAGTACTTTGATCTGACGAAGCTTGCTGCCGTATGCACTGCCAAGCGTATGGTTCCGGACTTTATTTCAGCTAAGGTCATGAGGGAAGTCAAGGGCGATGTTTACCCCTGCATGGGATGTCGTTCATTCCTTACTCCTGATAATGAGAAGCAGCGTGAGGGCCTCTGCAACGACGATAACAAAGCCGGCGCCAAGAACTTTAAGAAGGGCGAGCACAAGTACTATGGCCGCTTCAATCAGGGCGTAGTCACTATAAACCTCGTTGATGTAGCCTGCTCTGCTGTCAAGGAGTCTGAAGAGGAAGGTACTGACAGATTCGATGAGTTCTGGAGGATATTTGATGAGAGACTTGAGCTCTGCCACAAGGCTCTTCAGTGCAGACACAACCGTCTGATGGGAACTTCATCAGATGTAGCTCCTATCCTCTGGCAGCATGGAGCTCTTGCCCGTCTGAAGAAGGGTGAGAAGATCGACAAGCTCCTTTTCGGAAACTATTCCACTATATCACTGGGGTATGCCGGCCTCTATGAGATGACTTATGAGATGACAGGCGTTAGCCACACTTCACCTAAGGGTAAGAAGTTCGCACTCTCTGTCATGCAGCACTTGAATGACAAGTGCAGCGAGTGGAGAGCTGCCGAGAACATCAGCTACTCACTCTATGGAACACCGATGGAGTCCACGACTTACAAGTTCGCTAAGAGCCTCCAGAGAAGATTTGGCATCATTCCTCATGTTACGGATAAGAACTATATCACGAACAGCTACCATGTTCATGTTACAGAGGAGATAGATGCTTTCTCGAAGCTGAAGTTTGAGTCGGAGTTCCAGAACCTCTCACCAGGCGGAGCCGTATCATATGTTGAGGTTCCGAACCTCCAGAATAATATTCCGGCAGTGCTCGCCATTATGAGGCACATATATGAGAACATCATGTATGCCGAGCTGAATACGAAGAGCGATTACTGCGAAGTATGTGGATATGATGGTGAGATACGTATTGTAGAGGATGAGAACCACAAGCTCGTCTGGGAGTGCCCTAAGTGCGGTAACAGAGACCAGACGAAGATGTCTGTAGCCCGCCGTACCTGCGGATACATCGGTACGCAGTTCTGGAATCAGGGCCGTACACAGGAGATCAAGGACAGAGTGCTGCACCTGTCGATTCCTGAGTTTGAAGGCGAAAATATGAACGTTAACGCAGAATCCAAGTAAGCTCCTTTAAGTGAGGTTTTTAGTGAGCTTTTATGGCAGCAGGCTTATTTGGCCTGCCGCCAGAGTTTTTTCTTATGAATTACGGACAGATTTATTACACAGATATAGCAAATGGCCCGGGCTGCAGGACCAGTCTTTTTGTCAGTGGCTGTACTCACCACTGTAAAGACTGTTTTAATCAGGAGACCTGGGATTTTTTATATGGTCATGAGTATACGAAAGACGTCGAGGACAAGATCATAAAGTCTCTTGTGCCTGAATATATAGAAGGCATCACGCTTCTGGGTGGTGAGCCAATGGAAGTTAAGAATCAGCGGACTCTTGTATCGCTCTGCAGACGCATCAGGAGAGAAGTTGTGCATGCCACGATCTGGATATATTCGGGTTACACCTGGGAGGAACTTACTGACAGGGAGAATAAACGCTGCCACTGTGAAGTGACAGATGAGATACTTTCACTTACAGATGTCTTGGTGGATGGAGAGTTCAAGGAAGAACTTAAAGACATATCGCTTCACTTCCGTGGCTCTTCGAACCAGCGCATTATAGATGTTCCGGCCACACTGAAAGCCGGGAAGATCGTGCTTTCAGATCAGATGTAGGGAAGGACTACTGGCCGCTGCAGACTGCAGCGGCCAATTTTTATATCTGGATTGCACAAAGCTATTCTGCAGGGCAATGGACATCCGCAGGCGATAATGCTATCATATGCTTTAGTTTTGTATACCAAATTATTTTCATGTTAACGCAGAGATCTGGGATTTTATTATGTCGAAGATTTATTTTTTACGTCATGGCCAGACGGATATGAATATAATTCATATGCTTCAGGGCCGAAGCGACACGAGCTTGAACGACAGAGGGAGGCAGCAGGCCAGAGAGGCTGGCCGGGTTTTTAAGGAGAAGGGCATAACGCCGGATATTATTTTTTCATCTCCTCTTACAAGGGTAAGGCAGACTGTAGACGAGGCGCTTGGAGCGCAGGACCTTGAGGCCCTCGATATGACATACGGTGAGGCTCTGGCCTATCAGGGGAGGAAAATCCCGAGAGTCACAGACAAGCGCCTTATCGAGATGAGCTTCGGCGAAGTCGAGGGCATACCGATTGACAAGCTGCCTCGCGGCTTTGAGAAGGTGTTTTTTGAGACTCCGTCGAAGTATAAGCCGGTCCCGGGAGCGGAGTCCTATGACGAGCTGCTTTCCCGCGGCAGAGAGTTTATTGAGTTTTTGAGGAAAGAGACACGTGAGGGAGCTCCGATGGCGGATAAGACCGTAGTCTGCGCTACTCACGGCGGCCTTCTGCATGGTATTTTAAATCTTCTCTGGCACAGGGAGATAGATGATTTCTGGAAGTCGCATGTCTTAAACTGTGCCATCATTGAGGCCAGGCTTGGGGACTCAAAGGAAGAAGACGATGCGCTCTTCGTATCAGACGGCTACACTGGAGAAGAGTGATAGTTTCGGTGAACCGGCTGATAACTGAATGAATACGCTAATTCGGTACAATAGTTTCCTAAAATTTGACAAACAATGACATTTGATTGTTTTTTTTACAGGACAGTTATGATAAAATAGATTTAGTTGAACCCGAGAGGCACTTAAGGAAGGGAGGGACTGTGTATGTCATCTGACAGCGGCAGGAAGTGCGTACTTATTATCGATGATTCTGAGCTGAACAGAAAGCAGCTGAAGGATATCTTAAAGGATGAGGTCGATGTCATCGAAGCGAAGAATGGCGATGAAGGTATGAACGTTATCCGGGAGAAGTTCCATCAGCTCGATATTGTTCTCCTGGATCTTATAATGCCGGGCAAGCTGGATGGCTTTGGTGTTTTAAGTGAGATGAAGAGGGAGCATATGACAGATTATCTTCCTGTCATTATGATCTCTACGAACAATGACCCGAAGAACATCGAGAAAGCTTATGATCTGGGCGTTCTGGATTTCATATCGAGACCGTACATCGAGCGTATTGTGCGGCGCAGAGTCCTTACGACTATAAAGCTGTTCAAGAAGCAGAGAGATATTGCAAACAGGATCGACAGGAATTACAAGGCTGACGATGAGGTCCGTGATTCGAGGACAGGCCTTCTGTACAAGACGAACTTTTTTAATCAGGCTGACACGCAGCTTCGGAACTTGAATCTCGGAAATCTTTGGATGGTGGCCGTGGATATCGACCACTTCAAGCTCTTCAACAGCTACTATCAGTGGGAGACAGGAGACGCCTACATAAAGAAGATTGGACAGACACTCTTAGAGTCGGCCCAGAGGCACGGCGGTGTAGCAGGATATCTGGGCGGAGACGACTTCGCGATTCTCTGTCCTGCCAGAATGGATATAGTCGAGAGCTTATCCAATAATCTGAACCGTTACCTGACAGATAACAGTTTCGAGCCGTCATTTCGGGTGAATTTCGGCATCTATCCTATAGTCGCATCTATGAAGCAGTCGGCCAATGACCTCTACGATCTGGCGGCTATCGCTCTTGAGACGATCAAGGGAGACTACACTGTAAATATCAGTGTCTACGACCCGACCATGATCCAGAAGGAGCAGGACGAATACAAGCGTCTTCTGAACATTCAGGAAGGTATCAAGAATGGCGAGTTTACGATCTATCTGCAGCCTAAGGTGAATATCTCGACAGGAAAGATTATCGGAGCAGAGGCTCTTGCGAGATGGAATCACGATGGACAGGTACTAGGCCCGAACCTTTTCGTACCTGTCATGGAGAAGAACGGACTTATCTCCACTCTCGACAAGATCATCTGGGACCGTGCAGCCCGCTTCATAAAAAAGCAGATCGAGAAGCAGGTACAGCCTATTCCGATTTCGGTGAATATTTCAGAGGCCGATATCTATACTATGGATGTACCGGAACTTTTCAGTGAGATAATCAGGGCTTACGATATACCGGCAGGGCTTCTGGAAGCTGAGATCTCGGAAGCGACATTCGCGAATGCGCCTGCGAAGGCGGCAGACACTGTAAACAGGCTGCATGAGATAGGAATGAGCGTGTCGTACGATGACTTTGGCACAGGACTTGCATCGATCAATACGATAGAGAGCCTGAACATAGATATGTTAAAGGTCGATACCTCTTTTTTAAGGCTTTCGGCAGATGCGCCTGAGCACAGCAGGAATATATTAGAGCCGGTGCTTGGCATGGCACAGCAGTTCCAGCTCCCGGTGATCATCGAGGGAGTAGAGACAGCGGAGCAGATGGAATTTTTAGAGCAGATGGGATGCGATTACGCCCAGGGCTATTATTTCCACAAGCCGATGCCGGCAGAGAAGTTTACGAAGCTTATCAGCAATCCGCAGAAGCTTGACCTTACAGGCATTCAGGTCAGCGTACCTCAGTCGTACAAGGTGAGACAGATCTTAGACTCGAGCTATATTTCCGATGAGGTCATTGCGAATATCTTCGGCTCACTTCTGATCCTGAACAGAGATGGAGAGACAGTAAGAGTCGGCTGGTCGCTGCAGGATATCGATGGAGACTCGGAACTCTCTGATCTAGTGGATGCTTCATCCGAAGTGCCTCTCTCAGATATGGTAAAAGACACTGACAGAGAAGCCTTCCTGAGACTTTTTGACGAGGCTTTAAAGAACAGGAAGAAGGGCGCCAAGGGCTCGTTCATATTTGTTTTCGGAGGCAGACAGCATCTGATAAGACTCCGCATCTTCTATATGAGAAACAACATCAACGAGCAGATCTACTATGCTATGTGCGACGAGATAGAGGACGAAGAAAAATAAAATCATTGTAAAATACCCATAAGAGTGTTAATATATTTCAGGAATTCAAAGGCTGTGAATGCAATTTATTTCACAGCCTTTTTTAAAAAATTCATATATAGCTTTTGACTATAAAACTACAGATCAAGAAGGTAAATAGAACGTGTCTGATGTAAAAGAGATGACTGAGGAGATAAGTCGTCTGAAGAAAGAGAAGAACGCCATAATCATGGCGCATTACTACGTGGCTGATGAGATCCAGGATATTGCTGATTTTGTCGGTGACTCATTTTTTCTGGCAAAGAAGGCTACCGAGACAGATGCCGATATCATAGTACTGTGCGGCGTCAGGTTTATGGGCGAGAGTGCGAAGATCTTAAATCCTACGAAGAAGGTGCTGATACCTGAGATCGCAGCAGACTGCCCGATGGCTCATATGGCAACGACAGACGGTATCGCAGAGATAAGAGACGAGTACGACGATCTTGCGGTAGTATGCTATGTGAACTCCACTGCAGACCTTAAGGCTGCAAGTGATGTCTGCGTTACGAGTGCGAATGCGCTTAAGATCGTAAAGAACCTCCCTCAGAAGAATATCTACTTCATCCCTGATCAGAATCTGGCACATTTTATTGCCGACCAGCTCCCTGAAAAGCATTTTATTTTTAACAATGGTTTCTGCCACGTTCACAATTCGATAAGCCTCGATTCACTCAAGAAGACCAGGGCCTTAAAGCCAGATGCCCCGGTACTTGTTCACCCGGAGTGTAAACCTGAGGTAGTAGCAGAGGCGGATTTTGTAGGATCCACTTCAGGAATTATCAAATATGCTACAGAGTCCGATCAGAAGGAGTTTATCGTTGCGACTGAACTCGGAGTTATGCATGAGCTGAAGAAGAGAAATCCTGACAAGACATTTTACCCGGCAGGACCTATGCAGATCTGCCCGAATATGAAGAAGCTCACTCTGGAGAAGCTTCTCCATGTTTTAAAATATGAGGATTCGGAGATCACTCTGCCAGAGAATCTGATGAAGGATGCGAAAGCTCCTATGGAAGAGATGTTGAGGCTTGCCAAATGAAGAAGAGTTATGACGTTATTATAGTAGGAGCTGGTGTTGCAGGTTGCTTTGCAGCGCTTCATCTGCCTCCCGACAGACAGATACTTATGATCACGAAGGAGGATATCACCGAGTGTGATTCCTACCTGGCACAGGGAGGGATCTGTGTGCTCAAGGATCCTTCGGATTACGATGCATTTTTTGAAGATACGATGAGAGCAGGGCACTACGAGAACCGAAGGGAGTCCGTAGACTGCATGATACGCTCTTCGAAGGGTGTGATAGAGGAGCTGATGGGATACGGCGTGGATTTCGCGAGAAACCCGGACGGTACTCTTGAGTTTACAAGAGAGGGGGCCCACTCGACGAACCGTATCCTGCACCACGAGGATATCACCGGAAGAGAGATCACTACTCATCTTCAGGCTGCGATAAAGAGACTCCCGAATGTCGAGATACATGAGCATACCAGGATGGTCGATATTCTCTCAGAGAAAAACCGCTGTGATGGTATTGTGCTGATAGATGAAGACGGAAAATTAAGGACAGTTTTTGCATCGCATGTTATGCTCGCTACCGGAGGAATCGGTGGTATCTACGAGAACTCGACGAACTATCCATCTCTTACAGGAGATTCGCTTGCTATCTGCTTGAAGCGCGGTATCGAGCTCGAGCATGTAAATTACGTCCAGATTCACCCGACTACATTTTACAGTGAGAAAAAGGAGCGCAGGTTCTTAGTTTCTGAATCTGTCAGAGGAGAGGGCGCAGTCCTCCGTGACAAGAACGGAGATCGTTTCACAGATGAGCTCCAGCCGAGGGATGTGGTGAGTGCGGCAATCCTTAAACAGATGTCAAAGGACCATACGAAGTACGTCAACCTCGATATGACTACGATAACGAAATTTGATATAGCAAAGCGTTTCCCGCACATTGTAGAGCATTGCTTAGAGAACGGCATCGACCCGAAGAAGGACTTTGTCCCTGTAGTTCCGGCACAGCACTATTTCATGGGAGGAATTCATGTCGATCTGAATTCACACACTTCGATGGATCACCTCTATGCATCGGGCGAGACCTGCTGCAACGGAGTTCACGGAAAGAACAGGCTGGCCAGCAACTCGCTTCTCGAAAGTCTTGTATTTGCAAAGAATGCGGCAGAGCACATGCAGATGATCGACGGCCAGAGAGCCTGGGAGGGAAGGAAGCCGAGGTACTTAAAGCATATAGATGAATCGCCGGCTGAACTTGCCAGGACATACAGCTTCGATCCGGACCAGCTCCTTGACACAAAGGATTCAGACGAAGAGAACAAGCAGCTGATCTGGGATGAAATCGACAGGGAAAATAATTTAGCTAATTGACAGGTTAAAAAAATGACAGATATCACACTTAAATTAAACGCAGACCCATATTTACTTTCAGCTCTACGGGAGGATGTCACATCAGAGGACGTGACAACGGATGCGATAATGCCTGAGAACAGGATGGGACAGGTTGACCTTATCGCAAAAGAGGACGGGGTCCTCTGCGGAATAGATATTTTCGAGCGTGTATTTACACTGCTCGATGCAAATACCAGATTTTCACTTTTTGCAAAGGAAGGCGGAGAGATCCACAAGGGTGAAAAGATTGCCGAAGTTACGGGCGACATAAAGACTCTGCTTGTTGGTGAAAGAACAGCTCTGAACTATCTTCAGAGGATGAGCGGTATCGCCACTATGACTCGCCAGATGGTAAAGCTTCTCGACGGATCGAAGACGAAGCTTCTCGATACCAGAAAGACGACTCCGAATATGCGTCTCTTCGAGAAGTATGCTGTAAAGGTCGGTGGCGCTACGAACCACAGATACAACCTTACTGACGGCGTTCTTATTAAGGACAACCACATCGGGGCAGCAGGCTCTATCACCAAGGCGGTGCAGCTGGCTAAGGATTATGCTCCTTTTGTTAGAAAAATAGAGGTTGAGACCGAGACTATCGATCAGGTGAAGGAGGCACTCGAGGCCGGTGCTGACATCATAATGCTTGACAATATGTCACACGATACGATGAAAGAGGCCATTGCTCTGATAGGGGACAAGGCTGAAACGGAGATTTCTGGAAATGTCACTGAGGATAATGTCGAGCAGATAAAGGACTTAGGCGCTGACTATGTATCCAGCGGTGCGCTGACTCACTCGGCACCGATACTTGACCTGTCACTTAAGAACCTCCATCCGATAGACTGATATATGAGTACGAGCATTTTTGTAATGGCCCACAAGCCTTACACCAGACCAATCCGGTTATCTGAGATTTATCGGCTTTGGCAGGCAGTCGGCGGAAATCATCCTGGCAGGAGATCCATCAGCGCAGTTTGGGAAAAATCCGCTGGACAGAAAGAAAATTGAAGAATTTTTCGGGTAAATAGAAACAGCTGCCACTACGAACGGCGATCGAACAGAAAAACGTGACACAGCGAGCCGTTGCAGTGGCAGCTGTTTCTGCGTAAGTCAAAAAAATACCTCCAGTCTGTTTTCAGACTGGAGGATTTTTATTGGTTTAGACAGGAACTATAGAGTTCACGCTGAGACTATAAGCTGTTTTTTATTGGTTTATACTGCCTGTGATGAGGTTTTCTCTTCCTTCTCAGGCTCTTTCTCTACGCGGTCTGGATGCTCTTCGGCCCAGAGTCTCTTTGCAACTGGTGCCCAGGCATCAGCATAAGGCTTGGTCTTCTTGTACAGATCCTCTGGATCCTCTGGAGACTCAGGATCTGTAGGAACGGCTTTTCCTTCCTTTACGAGCTGACCGAGGATCTCAGGATTCTCAAGCATCGGGCAAGGCTGAAGCATGTTCTTGTTGAACGGCTGCTGCTGTCTGTACAGCTGGAAGATCGGCTGCTTAAAGCAGTCGAGCAGGCTGTCTTTACGGATGTTAGCGCTGGAGTAGTGGATGAATACGCACGGATCGACGTCACCTCTGGCGTTGATGTGGCAGTACTCACGTCCTCCGGCTACGCAGCCCCCGACGAACTCACCGTCGTTCTGGAAGTCGAGAGCGAAGATAGGCTTGCCGCCCTTAAATCCACGGATCTCACGAACTCTGTGGAACATATACTCACGCTGCTCTGGTGTAGGGCAGAGCTCCGGAGCTCCCGCAGCGCCAGTCGGCATATAGTGGAAGTACCAGATGTAACGGGCACCCTTCTCCACAAGGAGATCGAGGAACTCATCACAGGTAACGTTCTTGTAGTTTACGCTTGTGTAGCAGATCGAGCATCCGAAGAAGAGCTTGTTCTTCTTCAGAAGATCCATGGCGTGCATTACTTTATCAAATACACCCTTGCCGCGACGGCCATCATTGGCCTCTTCGAATCCCTCAACAGAGAGAGCGAAGCTCATATTTCCAACTTCACGAACCTTCTCACAGAATTCCTGATCGATAAGAGTTCCGTTTGTAAACGGCTGGAAATATGATGTCTGATGCTTGGCAGCAAGCTTTATAAGGTCATCCTTTCTGACTAACGGTTCACCGCCTGTGAAAAGCCAGTTGTGGATTCCCATCTCTTCACCTTCAGTGATAAGCTTGTCGAGCTCTTCATAGGTGAGATTTAATTTATTGCCATACTCGGCAGCCCAGCATCCTGTGCAGTGAAGGTTACATGCCGAGGTCGGATCTACAAGAATCGACCATGGGATGTTGCAACCCTCTTTATCGCCTAATGCTCTTGTATCCTTATAACCTCTGAATGCTGCTTCGTATCCAAGGTTTAAAGCTGCCATCTTTATAAGTCTCGGATCAACTTCATCGAAGATCTTATTCGTGAACTGCATCCACTTGCTGTTTTCGTCTTCAAATTGAGCTCTAAGTGCATCATATGCCTTATCAGGCCAGGTGTTTTTAAGCACCTTCTGAACCAGGTCAACCATCTGGCACATGGCCTTGCCTCTACCTTTGTTTACATGCTTTAACGCAGCAGTGATAGCAACGTCAAAAGCAGCACGCTCTGCCTTATGCTTTAAGTCAGCCATTTGTAAAAACCTCCTGCAATACATATTTTATTAACGATTATCATTTTATAGGCATGAGCCAAAAAATTCAAGGCGCTTGAACAAATGATTAACACATTCAAAAAATTGTAGCGATTTCAAAGATGACAAAATCGCAATTCTGTCTTAGAGGGCTTCTGCTCTACTTGTAGAAAGCCCGATTTTGATGTAAAGTATAAAGGACGTTTATTGGGCCATACTTAAAAATACGAGGTGAAATAAATGAAGACCGGACTTATAGTAGAGGGCGGTGGAATGAAATGCGCGTACTCAGCAGGAGTACTCGACGTATTCATGGAAAACGATATCAATTTTGACTATGTAAGCGGTGTATCAGCCGGAAGTGCCTGTGCGGCCTCTTATCTGGCAGGACAGCGCGAGAGAAATCGCAGGTTCTATTCGATTCACTCAATGTCAAAAAAGTACGCAGGTGTTGAAAACCTTCTAAAGACCGGAAGCTTTTTCGGGCTCGACTATATCTATTCGACGCTCACAGACAGCGACGGCGCAGATCCGCTGGATTTTCCGGCACTTATGGCCAATCCGGCTGAGTTCGAAGTCGTGGCTACCGACGCGCTGACAGGACACGCCGTATATTTTAACAAAAATGATATGAGCCAGGACCACTATGAGGCTATTAAGGCAAGCTGCGCCCTGCCGGTCATGAGCAATCCTCAGGTCGTAAACGGCAGGGAATATTTCGATGGAGGAGTCAGTGACTCGATCCCTATCCAGAGGGCATACGAGAGAGGTGTAAGGAAGGCTGTGATCATTTTTTCAAAGCCGGAAGGTTATCTGATGGAGCCACAGCCCCACAGATTCATCTACACCTTTGCGCTTCACAAATATCCGGCAGTGATCTACAGGTTAAACCACAGGCACGAGTTCTACAACAGGCAGATTACGAAGGCCAGAAAACTGCGTGATGCCGGCAGAGTACTCACTTTTTCACCGTCGTCGGATATAAAGGTCGACACCTACAAGGTCGACCAGGATGTAATGGAAGCGCTTTATCAGAATGGAAGACAGGACGCAGAGGCGAGAGTATCGGAGCTTAAGAATTTTCTTGGATTGAATTAGGAGATTTAATTTGTCGATCAAATGGAAAAATTTCTGGCTGGCATTTCTGCCGCCGATACTGATCCTCGCTGTCCAGAATATTATGGCGCTGGCGGGTTCCGGGATTGTTTTCGGGATTAAGGCCGTATCCTTTCATGGAAAGAATTTAACAGAACTCTATAAAAGCTACACCTCGACTATCACAAGTCCCGCTTTTTCATCCGTTGTGCTGCTGATCTATGCAGTCATAGCTATTGCCATTTTTGCGCCGTGGTGGTCTAAGAAGAGAGTTGCATTCGATTCGCGCCGGATGTCATTTCGCGGATTCAAGCCGCTCCTCTTAATATTTGGCATAATACTTTTTGTAGTCGGAGCTCAGGTCGCGTCGAATTACCTGGTGAACTGTCTCAGTGCGCTGTTCCCGAAAGAGCTGATAAAGTACTCGAAGATTATGAAAAATGCCGGACTCGACAGAGCGGGGGCTACACCGGTCATAATAATCTATGCCGGATTCGTCGGGCCTGTTGCGGAGGAATTTGCGTTCAGGGGACTCTCCCTCGGATATTTTAAGAAATCCCTGCCTTCATTTGCGGCGGCAAATATCCTGCAGGCTCTGCTCTTTGCAGTTATACATTTGAATTTTATTCAGGGTGTCTATGCATTTATAATAGGGCTTCTGCTCGGCTATGTGGCATACAGGACCGGGAGCCTGCTGCTTTCTATGGTGCTTCACATCTGCTTTAACTCGACTTCGTTTATACTGCAGATTCTGACGCCGAAGGCCATGAACGGCGGTGCATTCCTGGCATTTGCGATACTTGTTCTGTCTATGATGGCAGTGTACGCAGGCATTTTTATGCTGATAGGTTCACAGCCTATGGCAAAGGAGAAGTGATGTCATTTGTTCATCTGCACACTCATACGCAGTATTCGATACTGGATGCGTCGAATAAGATAGACAATTACATACAGAGACTTAAGGATCTGGGGATGACCGCAGGAGCGATCACCGATCACGGCAATATGTACGGAGCCATCGAATTTTACCAGAAGGCAATGAAGGCAGGCATAAAGCCTATCATTGGCTGTGAGATGTATGTTGCGACCGGCAGCCGTCTGGATAAGTCTTCACAGAAAGGTGATACGAGATACTATCACCTTGTTTTATTATGCGAAAATATGACGGGCTATAAGAATCTGATAAAGCTCGTCTCTATTGGAAATACAGAAGGGTTCTATTTTAAGCCGAGGATCGACCACGAGTGCCTGGAAAAGTACCACGAGGGCCTTATCTGCCTGTCAGCCTGCATAGCCGGTGAAGTGGCTCAGGCTGCACAGATCTCGTATGAAAAGGCAAAGGAAGTCGCACTCTGGCACGATAAAGTCTTCGGGCGTGGGAACTATTTTCTTGAGATGCAGGACCACAGGGACGGAAGCCTTCTGCAGAGGGTTACAAACCAGACAGTCATAAAGATTCATAAGGAGACAAAAATTCCATTAGTCATTACGAATGACTGCCACTATACGCTCCCGGAGGACGCTGCCTCCCACGATATTCTGCTCTGCATGCAGGAAAACAAGCTGGTAACCGACGAGGACAGGATCAGGTACGAAGGCGGCCAGTACTATGTAAAGAGCGAAGACGAGATCAGGGAGCTTTTCCCGGGCTTTGAAGACGCAATAGAGAACACTGCAAAAATAGCCGACCGCTGCGATGTCCGCTTCGAATTCAATGTCTACAAGAAACCATCCTATTCACTGCCAAAGGGTCATGAAAATGAGACTGCTCTTGAATTTTTGACTGGCCTTATAAAAAAAGGCTTCAGGGAAAAATTTGAGGACAATCCTGAATACAGCGACGAACAGGTTGAAGAGATTCGCAAAGATACAAAGCACGAGCTCGATGTCATAAAAGAGAAGGGCTTCGTCGAGTACATCCTAATCGTCTGGGACTATATCAACTGGGCAAATACACACGGCTGCAAGACCGGACCAGGAAGAGGCTCCGCGGCCGGAAGCCGCGTCTGCTACTGCATCGGGATTACGACAGTTGATCCTGTAAAGTACAATCTTCTCTTTGAGCGTTTCTTAAACCCGGAGCGTGTCTCGATGCCCGATATCGATGTCGATTTCGAGGATAAGGAGAGAAGCCGCGTCATAAATGACTACATCTTTAAAAAATACGGCGAAGACCACGTAAGTCTTATCACTACCTTCCAGAACATGAAGGCCAAGGCTGTAATAAAGGATGTCGGACGTGCCATGGGAATCCCGTATTCCGTGACGAACAGAGTTTCGAAGATGATCCCGAACGAGCTTAATATTACTCTTACCGAGGCGCTTCAAAAAAGCCCGGACCTTAAAGCTGCCTCGGAGGAGTCCGATGAGAGCAGACGGTGGTTTGAGACTGCGATAGAGCTCGAGGGCATTCCAAAGTCGACAGGTGTACACGCTGCCGGAGTCGTAATCTATCCGGCGAGAGCGGACGAGTGCATGCCGCAGGGCCGATCGAAGGACGGAACGCCTGCCTGCGAGTACAATATGATCCAGCTCGAGCAGCTCGGATATCTGAAAATGGATTTCCTTGGACTGCGTACACTTACCGTTATAAAGGATGCAGTAAAAAATATCCATGCTTCGAAGGGAATCGATGTGGATATCGACCATATCGACTTAGACGACGAGAAGGTCCTCTCATTTATTGGAACCGGGAAGACGGACGGAGTCTTCCAGCTCGAGTCGTCGGGAATGCAGTCATTCATGAAGGAATTAAAACCTTCGCATTTTGAAGATATCATCGCCGGGATTTCACTGTACCGCCCGGGTCCTATGGATTTCATACCGGACTACATCAAGGGAAAAAAGGATCCGTCGGCTGTTGTATATAAGTGCAGGGCGCTCGAGCCAATTTTAAAAGATACATACGGATGCATCGTCTACCAGGAGCAGGTCATGCAGATCGTGCAGAAGCTCGCCGGATACTCGATGGGCCAGGCAGATATCGTGCGCCGCGCGATGTCGAAAAAGCACCAGGACGAGATAGATGCCGGCCGCCACACATTTGTCTACGGAAACGATATTCCGAAGGGAGAGAAGGGCTACGTTCCGGGCTGCATCAAAAATCACATCTGCGGGACGGATGAGGAGTCCGAACGTGTCGCTGACGAGATCTACGATTCGATGATCGACTTCGCGAAGTACGCGTTCAACAAATCACACGCCGCCTGCTACGCAGTTCTCAGCATGCAGACCGCATGGCTTAAATACTACTATCCGGCAGAGTACATGGCAGCGCTTCTCACATCTGTCGAGGACAACTCGAATAAGATGATCGACTATCTGAGCGCTGCAAGGGAGATGGGACTTAAAGTCCTGCCTCCGGATGTAAATACCGGAGTAGGTGACTTTTCTGTCGAAGATGGCGCGATAAGGTTCGGCTTAAATGCGATAAAGGGGATCGGACCTGCTCTCGTGTCGGAGATTTTAGGGGAGAGAAACAGGGGCGGGAAGTTCGTCTCCTATGACGATTTCCTGACCCGCTGCCTGCCAGCCGGCCTCAAGAAAAATCACATAGAAAACCTCGTAAAATCCGGCGCCTGCGACTGCTTCGGCTATCACAGGAGAGAGATGTACGCCGGGATAAATTCGATGGTAGACGATATTTTAAAGGAGCAGAAGGAGTCAGTTTCCGGACAGATGTCGTTTATGGACCTTCTGGGCGGCGACGAGCGGAAGAGGTTCGAGCACAGGGTACCGACAAGCCCGGAGTTCGACCGCGACATGAAGCTTGCATTTGAAAAAGATGTGCTTGGAATCTATATAAGCGGGCATCCGCTCGAGGAGTACCTTCCGGTAATTAAGAAAAATGTAAATCTGAGCTCCCGCGACTTCAGATTAAACGACGAGACAGGGACGACTGCGGTAAGACAGAATCAGCGCGGGATTATTGCCGTGGTTATCACTGAGATCTCTGTAAAATACACGAAGACGAACCGCGCAATGGCCTTTGTCACCGGAGAGGACCTTTCGGGGCCGCTTGAGATGATATTTTTCCCGGACTGCTATGACAAGTACAGAAGCGTGCTTTCAGAGGATTTAAAGTGCCTGATAAAAGGCCACGCGTCGGTAGATGATGAGAAGGATGCGACTTTTATAGTCGATGAACTGATAGAATTTTCCGATATCCCGAAGGAGGTCTGGGTCAGGTTTAACGACAGGGCCGCATACGACAATTCCAAAAAGGAGATCGAATCGCTGCTAGGCCACATCGAAGAGGGCCACGACAGCTGCATTATTTACCTGGCTGCGGAGAAGCAGATGAAGCGCCTGGGGAAGACTGTAAAATCGGACGGACTTTTTATAGATCAGCTTATGAAAATTGCCGGAGAGGACAATGTCAGCGTATCCGGCGGCAGAGTATAATAAAATGCTTGAAACTGACTGTAAAAAGACTTAAAATTAGGCGTGGATTAGAATATTTGGAGGAATTCATACATGGCAAAAGAAGTAAGGACTATTGGAGTATTGACAAGCGGCGGCGACGCCCCTGGAATGAATGCCTGCATCAGAGCGGTCGTCCGTCAGGGTATCGCGAGAGGAAGAAAAATAATGGGTATCCGCAGAGGCTATTCAGGTCTTCTGAATGAGGAGATCGTGCCGATGGATACGCACAGTGTTTCAGATATTATTTCAAGAGGCGGTACTATTTTACAGACTGCACGCTGTCCTGAGTTCAAGGAGCTCGAGTACCAGAAGAAGGCAGCGGACATCTGCCGCAAGCACGGTATCGACGGACTGGTAGTCATCGGAGGCGACGGTTCATTCAAGGGAGCCCAGAAGCTTTCGAAGCAGGGCATCAACACTATCGGTGTTCCGGGAACCATCGACCTTGATATCGCCTGCACCGATTACACGATCGGTTTCGATACAGCTGTAAATACAGCTATGGACGCTATCGATAAAGTTCGTGATACATCTACTTCACACGAGAGATGCTCTATCATCGAGGTTATGGGACGTGGAGCCGGCTACATTGCCCTCTGGTGCGGCATTGCAAACGGAGCTGAGGATGTGCTTCTCCCGGAGCTCTACGACTACGATGAGCAGAAGCTCGTAAACCACATCATCGACGGCAGGCGCCGCGGCAAGCAGCACCACATCATCGTAAACGCTGAGGGCATCGGCCATTCAGCATCTATGGCAAAGCGTATCGAGGCAGCTACAGGCATCGAGACACGTGCCACCATCTTAGGACACATGCAGCGTGGCGGCTCTCCTACAGCTAAGGACAGAGTTTACGCTTCTACGATGGGCGCTATGGCAGCAGATCTGCTCTGCGAGGGCAAGAGTGACAGACTCGTAGCACACAAGCACGGCGATTTCGTGGATTTCGATATCGACGAGGCACTTGCTATGACAAAGACACTCGATCCGTTCCAGGTTGAGATCTGCCAGACACTCGGCAACAGTGATTACAAGCTCAAAGATAAGTGATTACATCAAAAAATAACGATCTGATAAAATACGTCAAAAAAATCTCCTCAAAGCCGAAAGCGCGCCGCGAGGAGAATGTGTTTTTTGCGGAAGGAAGGCGGCTTCTCTCTGAGACACCTGCCAGGCTCCTTAAGAAAGTACTGGTCTCTGAGAATTTTTCATTCAAAGATACACCTGCAGATGAAAAACTTAAAGAGATTTTAAACAGTGGAGCTGACATCGAAGAAGTTTCGGAGTCTGTTTTTTCGGAGATATCAGATACAAAGCACAGCCAGGGGATCGCGGCGGTTGTAAGGCAGCCGTCTTATGAGTTAAGCGACCTGCTTCCCGGGAAGCCACTTATCCTTTTACTTGAAAATGTCCAGGACCCGGGAAATCTCGGAACTATGGTGCGCACTGCGCTCGGAGCCGGTGCGAGCGGAATCGTTATGACAAGGGACTGTGTGGATATTTTTTCTCCGAAGGTCGTAAGGGCCACGATGGGAGCCATCTACCGGCTGCCATTTTTCTTTGTGGACGACGCTTCAGAGGCGATAGAGAAACTGCGCGGGAGAGTGCGCTTTTTCGCTGCGTCGCTGGGCGGAAAAAAGACCTACGACCAGTGCGATTTTTCACATGGAACGGCTTTTTTGATAGGAAATGAGGGAAACGGCCTTAGAAAAGAGACCATATCGGCCTGCGATTCGGAGATGCTTATCCCGATGGAAGGAGGCCTCGAGTCACTTAATGCTGCGATGGCAGCAGGCATTCTGCTCTACGAGGCACACAGACAGAGACATGCAGATTTGGTTTAAACTGGTAAAGGACAACCACATTTTACGCGAAGTGACTATCACTGATGACAGTGATGACACGAGAACTCACAAGGTGATGCGTTCCGTGGATCAGGCAATCCACGAGCTGGATATCGGCGTTCCGTCGTGGCTGCCCTTAAACATAAAGGATTTCAAGCGTTTCGCAAAGACGCGTTTTACAGCCGATTCATTTATCGAGGGTCTGGAGGGAGACTATCTCGAGATGGAAGTTATAGAAGAGGATTGAAAAATGGACCAGGTTGAATATTACCACATGATCGCCGGGGAGAAGGAGGTCGACAGCTGGACCAGGATCATGCTGTTGTATCGCTCGGCGGTCGAAGAGATACGAACCAAGATAGATATTTTAAACGATGAGTTCCAGCAGACTCACCGCTATAACCCGATAGAATACGTAAAGACACGTGTCAAGTCGCCTGAGAGTATTGCAAAGAAGCTCAAGCGTTACGGACGTGAAGACAACATCGAGAATATGGTCTCATACTGCAATGACATTGCAGGGATCAGGATCGTCTGCTCTTTTACATCCGATATTTACAAGCTGGCCGACATGATCGGCAAACAGTCGGATATCACTGTCCTCTCGATAAAGGACTACATAAATCACCCGAAGGCCAGCGGCTACAAGAGCTACCACATGATAGTCACGATCCCGATCTTTTTGTCAGATAACGTGGTAGACACCAGAGTCGAGATTCAGATCAGGACCATAGCTATGGATTTCTGGGCTTCTCTTGAGCACAAGATATATTACAAATTTGAGGGTGATGCGCCGGAATACATAAGCCATGACCTCCGCGAGTGCGCCCACATCGTCTCGATGCTCGATGCGAAAATGCTCTCGCTGAACGAAGCCATCATGAAGGCCAAAAAAGAACAGAGAGATGAGCAGAAGGTCGAGCAGAACGCCCACGAGCGGCTGAATATGCTGATAAACCAGGCGAAGAGCGGTTCGTGAAATGTTTTTGAATATTTTTTAAAAGCGGTTGTCCAGACATAGGGCAGCCGCTTTTTTTTCGCTAATACATTTTCAGTAAATTGTTAGTTTGTACTAAATTCATGGTACTTGATTTTGTACAAAAAATCAGTTATAATGCCAATTGTATACAGCATTAGAGAAAAAACAATTCTTTTGTGTGTTATTTTTAAAACACATCTTTACGGGGAAGACAGGAGGAAGAGTGCATTCGACAATTGAAAAAGCATATGCGAAGATTAACCTTGCACTCCATATCGAAGGGAGGAGGCCGGACGGCTATCATCTTCTTTCGATGGTGATGCAGACGGTGGACTTATACGACAGTATCGAGATAAGACAGCTTAATGACACTTCTGATATTTCGATGGATATGGATTTTGGCGGCAGGGATACAGATGAGAATATAAGCTGTGGAGGTGACAATCTCTGTGTGAAAGCTGCGAGGCTTATCTGCAGTGAACTTCCCGAAAGCCACGGCTATCACATGCACCTGGTAAAAAATATTCCATCAGCTGCCGGAATGGCGGGCGGAAGTTCGGACGCGGCAGCAGTGCTTAGAGGCATAAATAAGCTTGAGGGAGGTTATTTCCCAAAGAAAAAGCTCCTCGAGATGGCCGTAAAACTCGGAGCAGACGTGCCGTTCTGCATAGACGGAGGGCTTTGTGTCTGTAAAGGCATTGGAGAGATCTTAACTCCGATCGAGTCAAAGTTCGACCCGCTTCTTCTCCTCGCAAAGCCTTATGACGGTGTCTCGACACCGGCGGCCTACAAATACTTTGATGAGAATCCTGTTACAGCTCCCGGACATTTTTCAAAGCTTGTGGATGGCCTGAGATCCGACGATCATGGGCTTATCCTGAGTAATCTGCACAATGACCTTGAAGACGCTTCGAAGCATTTCTGTCCGGTGATAAGCCAGATAGAAGATGTGATGATGCGTAACGGAGCTCTGGCCGCGAAGGTGACGGGCAGCGGTCCGACGGTGTATGGCATTTTTGAAAATGAAGATGACAGAGCAGGGGCTTCAAAGGAATTGCAGGCAGCCTCTCTTGCTGCAGACATCATTTCAACAGGCTTCATCAGACCAGATTATCAGTGAATTATTTTTTAAGGAAAGGATATTATATGGAACTCAGACTCGACATGAACTCGTATCTGCCCCTCAGGGACGTTGTTTTTCAGACGCTGCGCGACGCCATTCTAAAGGGCGAGCTGGAGCCTGGAGAGAGGCTTATGGAGATACATCTCGCCAATAAGCTTGGAGTTTCGAGGACTCCAATAAGAGAGGCCATCAGAATGCTTGAGAAAGAGGGACTCGCTGTAACGATCCCTAGAAAGGGCGCTCAGGTCGCACAGATGACCGAAAAGGATCTCCTCGATGTATTGGAGATAAGGGACGCTTTAGATGAGCTGGCTGTAACAGATGCCTGCAACCGCATGGATGAGCAGGACTTTAAGGATTTAGAAAAAGCCATGAACGACTTTGTCGTAGTAACGAAGTCTGACGACGTCCGTGCGATTGTTGAGGCAGACGAGAACTTCCATAATGTGATCTACCGCGCAACGAAGAACCCGAAGCTCTGGCACATCATCAAGAATTTAAAAGAGCAGATGTACCGCTACAGATATGAGTATGTAAAGCAGGATAAGGATTACTCCGACCTGATCGAGGACCATCAGAAGATTGTCGAGGGTCTTAAGAGGAAAGATGTCGACTACGTGAAATCTGTAATGCACAGCCACCTGCAGAACCAGGTCGATTCGGTGAGCCGTGTGATCCGTGAGCAGAACAGGGCGGGCGCCAGGAAAAAGGCGGAGAGCGATAAATGACTTCTGACGTAAATGTACATTTGAAATCTGTGCAGAAAGCCGGTGACACGACCGACGTAAACGAGTCCGATTTTTCCGGCCGGCTCTCTGTCTCGCCCGACGGCAGATTTATGCTGCGCTTCGAGTCTTCCGAAGAGGGCCGTTCTACGAAGACTGTGATTAAATCGATGGATTCTTCACATGTCACTGTTACACGCTCTGGTCTTGTCACTACAAAAATGGAGTTCGACGCCGATGCGCCGACTCCTTTTATTTACCATACTCCTTTCGGGTCGTTTGAATTTATGCTGAAGACTTTCGACATAAGCCGGTTCGTGGGGGTTGAGCCGTCGCTTGAGCTGTCGCTTAACTATGCGCTGTTTAATATGGGGGATAGGGTGTCGGAGAATTCGATTGAGCTAATGGCCAGGTGATGCAGCAGCCGCAGGCACATGGCTCACTCAGTGCGCGTTTTGCGGTTTGTAGTAGCCGGGTAATGCAGCAGCCGCAGGCACACGGCTCACTCAGTGCGCGTTTTGCTGTTCAGTCGCATGCGCTTAATTGCGGTCATCTGTCCAATGTATGGTTTTGATACGTTTATGGTTTTAGCGGGTGGACACCCGGGCCGCAGCTAGCGTGCTCCTTCACTACGCAAAATGCGCATTCGTTCGCCGTGTTGCTCTGCGGCTGCTGCATTCAGCGACTTGCAGTTTGCCATCCCGCTGGCGGCGAATGCCGCCTGTTTTCATTTGAAAAAGATCTATTTGGTTTGATTTCAATAGAAGTTAATGCGGAGCCAGAAATATCAAGCGTTGTTCTCGCTGTTTCAATTGAGCAGGATGCGGAGCTGGAAATGTTTAATAACTTCCTCCTACCGGAGATATTTTGGGCAGTTTTTCAATATGGTTGGATTTGAAGCTGAAAATCTTAAAAAGTAATATATGACTTTCTATATAGAGCTAAAGTGTGTCAAAAACCATAAATATTCAGGTGTGCGATTTTAATATAGGCTTAGACAGAGTTGGAAATCTTCAATGCGCTGTAGAAAATCCAGAATCTTTGGATGTATATTGATAGTTTGAAATACACCATTTAAGATTTTTAGGCGGTATCGTGATTATCTTGAAAACGGCTGTAAGCCTTTTAAGAATTTGACTTTATCCTAGCTCTATATTGAGATCTGAAGAGGACGATTGTATAAATTTCACCCTGCCATGCCCTGTATTGAAACGAGGCGGCTATGCGGAGCTGGAAGTTAACTGCAATTGTATAAATTTCACCCTGCCATGCCCTGTATTGAAACGAGGCGGCTATGCGGAGCTGGAAGTTAACTGCGATTGTATAAATTTCAACTCGCCATGCCATATATTGAAATGCGGCGGTTATGCGGAGCTGGAAGTTAACTGCAATTGTATAAATTTCATCCCGCCATGCCATATATTGAAACGCGGAGGTTATGCGGAGCTGGAATTAAGCTGTGATTGTATAATATTCGCCCAGCCGGGCCCTGTATTAAAAAAGCTGCCAGAGCGGGGGCTTCTGGCAGTAAATCCTCTGGAAAAAAACAGGACAGACGCGGATGGATGGCGGGCGGATATAAGCGCATTTCGGGGAGCCCGGCGGGCTCCCCGAAATGCGCTGTATGAGCGAGCCATCCGTAGCGGCTGTCCTGGAAGGCATATTCTGGTGCAGTCTTATTCTGGTTATAGGTTGTCCTGGTATGTTATTCAGAGGAGATTTTTACTTCTTCTTCCTGGATTTAGCGTTCTGCCTGTTTTCTTCCTCCTGCTCGCGCATCTTACGCTGAGCCCAGGCGCGGATGCCTTTCTTCTTCTTGGAAGGCGGGGTGATCTTCTTGCCGTGGACACCGGTTACGGCGCTGATGTAGAGGCCGGAAACCTTTGCTTTGACTTCCTGCTTGACAGGGATCATGTCAAAGATGGTCGGGTCGCATATGAAAGTCATGACCTTAGGGCCGACTTTGGCTTTTACGACAGGAACTTTGGCGCGCTTAGAATACCACGGCGTGTTCGCGATGATGTTTTCCGGTAGACCTGCCTCGGTCATCTTCATCTTTTTCTTGTCGATAATAAGCATCGTAAAATTCTGGGCGGTCTCCGCTATCTTTTCATCCTGCTCGGCCTGGCGCTTCTGAGCCTTTCTGCCGAGAACGGCGAGGATGATGATCGTGCCGGTGAGGATGGCCGCAATCACTATAAGTACAATAACAACTGGTGACATTTTATAAACCTCCATATTATCATCTGTCCTGTCCAGCGATTGGACAGCATTCACATTTTACCATTAAGCACCGTCGAATACAACTGCCGGTTGAAGTTTTTATTGCATTATGATAGAATACCATCCATTATGAAAAAAAGAATTTTAGCTCTTGTCCTGGCAGGCACGCTGCTGGCCGCAACAGGATGCGCGAAGAGCAATGGCAAAGGCAGCACCAGAAATACCGCAAGCGCTGAGGCAGCCAATTACAAGGCCTCCGATTATGTGACGCTTGGTAAGTACAATGGGGTAACGGTCACACTGACGAAGACTTATTCGGACGATGACAAGGCAGTGAAGAGCTATGAAAATACTCTTATAAAAAATGCCAGCGGCAGTTATGACAAGGATCCTTCTCAGAAGACAGTAAAGAAGGACTCGATTGTAAATGTCGACTACAAGGGAATAAAGGACGGAAAAGCCTTTGACGGCGGCACGGATTCGGACGTTACGATCAATGTGGCAAAGAATTCAGAAGCGGTCAAGGGAACAAACTATATTGACGGATTCTCTAAAGGACTCGTCGGTGCGAAGGTTGGAAGCACAGTGAGTTCAAAGGTGACTTTCCCTTCGAACTATCAGGCCAGTGGCCTGGCTGGAAAGACAGTCATTTTCCAATTCAAGGTAAACTACATCTGTAAGAAGGTTACAGCTGACACCGTTTCGACAGAGTACTTGAAGAAAAATTTCAGCGTTGCTACAAAGAAGGCATTTTTCGACTATGCGAAGAAGAGCTTACAGAAGCAGAATAAAAAGGACAAAGATACAGAGATAAGCTCGCTCGTTTCTGATGCCGTTGTAAAGAGTTCAAAGATAAAGAGTTACCCGAAGGGCCTTATAGATTCGAGAATGGCAAGCAACAAAGCCATGTACAAGGCACAGTATTTCTCAGATGGCATGACCTGGGACGATTTTTACAAGCAGCTCAATGTCACGGAAGAGCAGTTCAATAAGATTATGAAAAATGCCATAAAAGATGATCTCAAAAACGAGCTGATCTTCTCGGCAGTAGCGGAGAAGGAAAAAATCAAATTTGACCAGGCTGGCTACGACAAGTATCTGAAAAATCTGATGACAATGAACAGTGTCAGTGATGAAAGCACTTTCTATAAAAAATACGGTTCTTCAGCTGCAGAGGGAAAGAGCTACCTGCAGAGGATGTATGTTGTAAATAAGGCGCTTAAATTCTGTATAAAGAATGCTGTAGTAAAGCCGAAGGCATAAAGTCTTTTATTTTACATAAAGCTGTGATATAATTACTTAGCCTGTGTGTGCAGGCGTATCATGCAGATTTTTCATAAAAGGAAGGACGTTTCTATGAAGCACATTAAGACATTAAACGAGAAGAGACTTCAGAACACAGTAGTTTATGGCGGATGCGGTGAGTGCCGTACATCATGCCAGTCAGCATGCAAGACCAGCTGCACAGTTGGCAACCAGCATTGCGAGAATCCGGCCCGCAGATAATTTTTAAGCGCAGGCACATTTGATAAGGCAGCTGTCCTCTGGATGGCTGTCTTATGCTTGTCTAAGGGAATTAGATGAGCTTTTGATTTTTAGATTTAGATGAGGTTTTTACTTTGATCCACCAGTACAAGAACAACGGGTACGACATAGTCCTGGATGTAAATTCCGGAGCTATTCATGAAGTCGATGATCCTACCTATGATATGATCAGTGAATACGAGGGGACCCCTAAGGAGACAGTGATCTCAGATATCTGCCGGAAGTATCCAAAGGAGACGAAGGAAGATATCGAGGAAGCCTACGACGAGATCACACAGCTTAAGGACGAGAAGGCACTTTTTACACCTGACCCTTATAAGGACAGAGTCATCGATTACACGAAGCGTCCGACTGTCGTAAAGGCCATGTGCTTAAACGTCGCCCACGCCTGCAATCTGAGCTGTAAGTACTGCTTTGCTGATGAGGGACTTTACTTCGGCAGGAAAGCAGAGCTTATGAGTTTTGAAGTCGGAAAGAAGGCTTTCGATTTTCTTATAGCTCATTCAGGAAACCGCAGGAATCTCGAGGTCGATTTCTTTGGCGGAGAGCCTACACTGAACTGGGAAGTCGTAAAACAACTTGTAGCTTACGGCCGCGGGCAGGAGAAAAAATACGACAAACATTTCAGGTTCACTTTTACGACGAATGGAATCCTTTTAAATGACGAGATCATGGATTTCGCAAACAAAGAGATGGATAACGTCGTTATGTCGATCGACGGCCGCAGGGAAGTTCACGATCACATGAGGCCGTTCCACAATGGCGATCCTACATGGGATGTCATCGTTCCGAAGTATCAGAAGTTCTGCGCCGAAAGAGAAGCTCTTGGAAAAGAGTACTATGTCAGGGGCACATACACGAGATACAATCTCGATTTTGCAAAGGATGTACTGGCGCTGGCAGATCTTGGCTTTAAGGAGATAAGTATAGAGCCTGTTGTCGCACCGCCCGAAGCTGACTATTCACTGAGAGAAGAGGACATACCAACTCTCTGCGAGCAGTACGACATTTTAGCCAGAGAGATGATAAAGAGACACGGGACGGATAAGGACTTCAACTTCTATCATTTCATGATCGATCTCGAAGGCGGCCCATGCGTCTACAAGCGTCTTTCCGGATGCGGCTCGGGAACAGAGTACGTAAGCATTACTCCGGATGGGAGCATCTTCCCGTGCCACCAGTTTGTCGGCAAGCCGGATTTCAAGCTCGGCGATGTAGACAGTGGAATAGTCCGCGACGATATCGTGACGGATTTCAAGGGATGCAATGTCTACTCGCGTCCTAAGTGCAGAGACTGTTTTGCAAAGTACTACTGCAGCGGTGGCTGTTCCGCGAATTCCTACAATTTCACCGGACATATCCGTGACGTCTATGAGATTGGCTGTGCCCTCGAGAGAAAGCGTATCGAGTGTGCTATCATGATCAAGGCCGCCTGCGCGGAAAAGGATGCGAAGAGCGCATCGAAAGAGAACGAAAAAACTGCTTAGTGTTTTTTCAAAAAAATTATTGGAGTGTAACATAAAATGAAACCAAAGAAGGGAAAATCAGTCGCATTTTTCTGTGTCTTTCTGGCAGTGGTAGTATTTCTCGGGTGGTTTTCATACACCGTAATAAAGGATACTTTCCGCCAGGGAAAGAACAGCTTAAAGCTCGGCCTTGATCTGGCCGGCGGCGCTTCTATCACCTATCAGATCCAGGGAAAGGCAACTAAGACCCAGATCAACGATACTATCTACAAGCTGCAGAAACGTATCGAGAACGACCTTGGAAACGAGTCGAATACAACCGAGGCCAATGTATATCAGGTTGGAAGCAACCGTATTGCAGTCGAGATCCCAGGTGTAAAGGATGCGAATGCAGTCCTTGAGCAGTTAGGTACACCGGGAGACCTCTACTTCATCAAGCACAGAACCAACAGCAAAGAGAACTATGTGATTGACCAGACTACTGGCGAATACAAGCTCGCCGATGGAGTTACGATCAAAAGCCTCCAGAAGAACGGCGGAATCGTTTTAAACGGTTCAGAAGTAAAGACAGCTCAGGCAGTTTACGAGCAGAACCAGACTTCCGGAGGAAGAGACCCGGTAGTCTCTATCACCCTCACATCGAAGGGTGCCAAGGCCTTTGCCACGGCTACGACAGAAGCCGCAAAGAACAATAACGACACTATCGGTATCTACTACGATGGAAAGTTCGTATCAGTTCCGAAAGTAAACAGTGCTATCACCGATGGCAACTGCGTTATCGAGGGAATGAGCGGTATTGAAGAGGCACAGGATCTGGCTTCTTATATCCGTATCGGTGGTCTCGATATCAAGCTTAAGGAAGTTCAGTCACATATCGTAGGAGCCCAGCTTGGTTCCGATGCGTTAAAGACCTCCCTCATCGCAGCTGTTTTAGGTTTCCTCTGCGTTGTTATATTTATGATTGCAGCTTATAAGTTCCCGGGAGCAATGGCATCGCTTGCACTTCTCCTCTATGCAGAACTTATCTTAAGCATCCTTCAGGTATTCGATATCACTCTTACGATTTCCGGTATCGCCGGTATCATCCTAAGTATCGGTATGGCGGTCGACGCGAACGTCATTATCTTCTCCCGTATGAAGGAGGAGATTGCCGCAGGAAAGACAGTAAGAGCCGCTATTGATTCAGGATTCAGGAAAGCCCTCTCAGCCATCATCGATGGAAACATAACGACACTTATCGTGGCAGTAGTCCTTGGAGTTGTCGGGACAGGTACTATAAAGGGATTCGCCATCACCTTAGGTCTTGGTACACTGCTCTCGATGTTTACAGCACTTTTCGTAACGAGAAGCCTTGTAAATACTTTCTACAACTTCGGAGCCCAGAACCCGAAGATCTATGGAAAGCTCTGGACCTTCAAGAAGATACCTGTCATCGAGAAGAAGGCAGTTTTCTTTGCTGTTTCAATAATTGCGATCGGTTCAGGTATCGTTGGAATGATCGCCTACAAAGCGACTACAGGAAAGGCCTTAAACTATTCGCTTGATTTCTCAGGCGGTACTTCAACCACTGTAAATTTCAAGAAGGATTATACTATTGCCCAGATTGACAAGGACATAGTTCCTGTAGTAAAGAGTGTTACGAAAGACTCTGATATCCAGAGACAGAAGTCAAACAGTGGCAATCAGGTCATCTTTAAGACCAGAACCCTGAATTTAAGCGAAAGAGAAAACTTACAGTCCAGGCTCGAGAAGAAGTTCGGAGTAAAGGAATCTGATATCCAGACAGAGAACATCAGCGGAACTATTTCCGGCGAGATGAGACGTACAGCTGTTATTGCTGTCATCATTTCCGTTATCCTGATCCTTATCTATATCTGGTTCAGATTCAGAGACATCAGATTCGCTACATCGGCCGTGCTCGCACTTGCACACGATGTGCTCGTTACGTTAGGTATATATGCACTGTTCCGCCTTTCAGTCGGTTCGGCATTCGTCGCATGTATATTAACGATCATTGGTTACTCGATAAACGATACTATCGTTGTATTCGACCGTATCCGTGAGAACTTTCACAATACGAGCAGACGCAATCCTGACACCTTGAAGGATATCGCAGACACCTCTATCACAGAGGTAGTTACGAGGTCTCTCTCGACATCGTTTACGACAGCGCTTACGATCATCATGCTGCTTATAGTCGGTGTTTCGGCCATCAGAGAGTTCGCATTCCCTCTGCTTATCGGAGTCATAAGTGGTACTTATTCATCTATCTTCGTTGCTACACCGCTCTGGTATGTCGCCCGTGTCCACATTGGAAAGCAGCAGGACGATATCAAACAGGGTCCTAATGCGCGCAGGAAAAAGAAGAAGCCAGTTGTAAGACCGAATGCAGAAAACCACGGTGCCATAGTATAACTGACGCATATATTAAGAACTTCATTATAAAAACAGGTTGGGTTTACCCGACCTGTTTTTTATGCTATAATTCTAAACGTTGCGACTTTAGTTATTTCCCGAATGGAGGAACTATGTACACTATCGAAGACATCAGAAACGAAGATCCGGAGATCGCAGAGGCTGTCTGTGAAGAGTTTGACAGACAGTCGAGTCACATTGAGCTTATCGCATCAGAGAACTGGGTAAGCCCGGCAGTCATGAGCGCTATGGGTTCCATACTTACGAACAAGTATGCAGAGGGTTATCCAGGGCACAGATACTATGGCGGCTGCGAGAAAGTCGATATCATTGAAGATCTCGCCAGAGAGAGGGCTAAGAAGCTCTTCGGCGCAGAGTACGCCAACGTTCAGCCTCATTCAGGTGCACAGGCAAATATGGCAGTTGAGTATGCAGTCTGTGAGCCGGGAGACACGATCATGGGCATGGCCTTAGATCAGGGCGGACACCTGACTCATGGCTCGCCAGCCAATTTTTCCGGAAACTACTTCCACATAGTTCCTTACGGGGTAAATGATCAGGGATTTATCGATTACGACGAGGTCGAGAGGCTCGCCAAGGAAAATAAACCTAAGATGATCATCGCCGGTGCATCAGCTTATGCGAGAAAGATCGACTTCAGGAGATTTGGCGAGATAGCTCACGAAGTAGGAGCTGTCCTTATGGTAGATATGGCTCACATAGCAGGCCTTGTCGCTGCAGGCTATCACATGTCACCTGTGCCTTATGCAGATATCGTTACGACGACTACACACAAGACTCTCCGCGGACCTCGTGGAGGACTTATCCTCGCTACCGAGGAAGCTTCGAAGAAGTTTAAGCTCAACAAGGCAGTTTTCCCGGGAATTCAGGGCGGCCCTCTGATGCATGTTATCGCCGCAAAGGCTGTCTGCCTGAAGGAAGCTATGCAGCCTGAGTTCAAGGAGTACATTCATCAGGTCGTACTGAATGCGCAGGCACTCAGCAAGGGCCTTATGGACAGAGGAGTCGACATAGTATCAGGCGGCACAGACAACCACCTTATGCTCGTAGATCTGATAAAGAATGAGCTCACGGGTAAGGAAGTCGAGTCATGGCTAGATCAGGCAAATATCACCGCAAACAAGAACACAGTTCCAAACGATCCTAAGAGCCCGTTTGTTACGAGCGGGATCCGCCTTGGAACACCGGCAGCCACGACACGTGGACTGAAGGAAGATGATTTTGATCAGGTAGCAGAGGCTATTGCCGATGTCATAAATGAAAAGGAAGCAGGCATTGACAAGGCAAAGGATATAATAAAAGGACTTACAGACAAGTATCCTCTTTCTGCAAAATTTTTCTGATTTATTATAGAGAGGCAATTATGATAGACATTAAGTTTTTACGTGAAAATCCGGACGCAGTCAGGGAAAACATCAAGAAGAAGTTTCAGGACAAGAAGCTTCCGCTCGTAGACGAAGTCATAAAGTACGACAAGAAAAGCCGTGAGACACAGGGCGAGGCAGATGAGCTCCGCGCTTCGAGAAACAAGCTCTCAAAGCAGATCGGTGTCCTGATGAAGGAAGGAAAGAGGGACGAGGCAGCCAGGGTTAAGGAGCAGGTTACTGCAAACGCAGCCAGACTCGCTGACCTTGAGCAGAAGGAGAAGGAGTATTCCAAGAAGGTTCACGACGATATGATGCTTATCCCGAATATCATCGATCCTTCAGTTCCTATCGGCCCTGACGATTCATGCAATCAGGAGATCGAGAAGTTCGGAGAGCCAAAGGTTCCGGATTATCCTATCCCATACCACACTGACATCATGGAGAGCTTCGACGGCATCGATCTCGATGCAGCCGGAAAAGTAGCTGGAAACGGTTTCTACTATCTGCTCGGCGATATTGCAAGACTTCACTCAGCTGTACTTGCATATGCCAGAGATTTCATGATAAATAAGGGATTTACTTACTGCATTCCGCCATACATGATCCATGGCGATGTCGTAAACGGCGTTATGAGCTTTGAAGAGATGGACGCCATGATGTACAAGATCGAGGGAGAAGACTTATACCTGATCGGTACTTCTGAGCACTCTATGATCGGCCGTTACAAGGACACATTAAATAATGAGGAAGATCTTCCGTTTACAATGACATCCTATTCTCCATGCTTTAGAAAAGAGAAGGGAGCACATGGAATCGAAGAGCGTGGAGTTTACAGAATCCACCAGTTTGAGAAGCAGGAGATGGTCGTAATCTGCAGGCCTGAGGAAGCCTGGGACTGGTACAACAAGCTCTGGAGCTACACAGTAGAGCTCTTCAGAAGCATGGATATTCCTGTCCGTACACTTGAGTGCTGCTCGGGAGACCTCGCAGACTTAAAGGTTAAGAGCTGTGACGTCGAGGCATGGAGCCCGAGACAGAAGAAGTACTTCGAAGTCGGAAGCTGCTCGAACTTAGGCGACGCACAGGCCAGAAGACTTGGCATCAGGATAAAGAGAGCTGATGGCACAAAGTATTTCGCGAATACCTTAAACAACACCGTAGTTGCTCCACCTCGTATGCTGATCGCCTTCCTCGAGAACAACCTGAACGAAGACGGCTCTGTAAGCATCCCGAAGGTCCTTCAGCCTTACATGGGTGGTACAGAAAAACTTATCCCGAAGCACAAGATAAGTAAATGATCACGATCTGATCTGATCGTAGAAATCCTTGATATAGGGGATCAGCTTTGTGCTGTGAACTACATAGCTTCCGTGATCTTCACCGGGCAGGATCATAAGCCTGCTGTCGGGGATCGCGGAGGCTGTTTTTTTTGTGTCGGAGGATCTGACCAGGTCGTGTTCGCCGGCCATGACAAGTACCGGGACCTTAATATGAGAGAGCGCGATCGTAGAGATGGACGGTTCTGTAAGCATCAGCTTCTCGAGGGCACCGCTCTGCGCGAAGATCTCGCTTGAAACTGTATCGATGTCTTTTTTGATCTCGGAGGAGGCTGATTTTTCCCTGTAAGATTTCTTTATATCACGGCGGCACGATAAGATCAATGCAGACGGGGAGGAATTTGCTCCGCATGAAATGACCCCGGAAATAAGCTCGGAACGAGTCATCGCAAGGAGCAGGGCAGTGATCGCGCCATCGGAGAAGCCGACGACGAGAGGCCTGTCTATAGAAAGTTCCCGGATAAAATGCTCGACATCGCGTGCCATATCCTTGTAGTGAAGCTCCGCCGGGCAGGCGGAGAGCCCGTGCCCGCGGCTGTCCATCCGGTAGATATCGAAGCTGTCGGAAAGCGAATTCGAAAGCTCATCAAAAATATGCAGATCCTCTCCATTTCCGTGCAGGAAAAGAAGAGGCCTGCCGTCTTTATTTCCCTCGTGAGTATAATTTATGACCTGACCGTCCAGGATTATAACCATGTGTGCCTCCCGTTTGACTAATTATATCTACTAGTTTATCATATATCCGATATGAAAGACAAAAAAATTATTTTCTACAGACTCATGTGCTTCGGGCTCGGGGCAGCTTCATATATATTTATATTCTTCAGCTGGATAGTCGGCCTGATCTCTGCGATCGCCTCGATCGTCTTCGGCTTCCTCTACGGAAAAAATGAAAAGAGGCGCGACGGACTCGTCACTGCGGGACTGATCCTCTCGGGAGTCTACGTCCTCGTCTACATCCTCGTGATTATAATCGGCGCGGCATATTTTTCATCTTTGAAAATAAGTCCATTCGGGAAATGAACGGCAGGGAAAAATCTGCTGTTCTGTAAAATCGGAGTAATATGAATAAAATTGTGAAAATTACAATATTTTTATCATTTTACTTTAACACGTTAATGTTATAACAGGAAAGAGAGATGCGGTTTGGTTTCCATATTTTAAAGTTTTAATAAATGTCAACTGCAGATTGACTTTTCTTCATGATAATGTATAATATCCATTGTTGCGGAAAAACCAACTTTCATTTTTGTAAAAAGAGATTGTCCGACAGACGCCGACAATCGACTATATTACACAAAGGAGTGCAGATAAAGGGGAAAGTTATCTGCATTTTTTTAGTCATTGAAAGCTTTAACGCATTAAAGCGAATATATATAAAAAGTACAAGGAGAAAAGAAAAGTGGCAAAGTACATTGTGAAAAGACTTATCATGGCAGTGGTAGCTTTTATCGCTGTGAGTGCCATCACATTCTTCGTTATGAACCTGATCCCGGGCGGACCGTTCACATCGGAGAAGGCCATGACTAAGGAAGTAATCGCGACCTTAACCAAGAGGTACGGGCTCGATAAACCTATCGGCGTCCAGTATCTCAACTACATGGGGAATTTCCTGCGCGGAGACTGGGGTGTCTCACTCAAGACGCAGAGAGAGATCTGGCCTGACCTTCAGTCGAGATTTGGAGTTTCAGCCCGTCTCGGACTCTCAGCCCTGGCAATCGCAACTGTTTTCGGAGTTATCTTCGGTTCGATCTCAGCGCTGACAAGAAATAAATGGCCGGACAGGCTTCTTGTGGTACTTACCACTTTGGGAACGGCTATTCCTTCGTTCGTTCTGGCTACGCTGCTTATGCTTTTATTCTGCATGCAGCTGAACCTGCTTCCAATCTGGGATGTACATCATCCGAACTACATTCTGCCGATCATATCGCTTGCGGTATATCCGATGGCATATATCACACGACTGACGAAGACATCGATGCTTGATGCATTGAATCAGGACTACATCACCACAGCCAAGGCGAAGGGTGTACCTGAGTCAAAGATCATCTTCGTACACGCACTCCGTAATGCGCTGATCCCGGTAGTCACATATTTAGGACCTGAGGTAGCATACATCATCACAGGATCGATGGTAGTAGAGAGTATCTTTACTATCCCTGGAATGGGTACGATGTTCGTACAGAGTATCAACGATCGTGACTATCCGTATATCATGGCAGTAACGATCTTTCTTGCAATGCTTATGATCATCGCGAACCTGATCACAGATATCGTTTACAAGATTATCGATCCACGTATTACATTTGATTAAAGGAGCTAAGAGATGGCAGAAGAGAAATTAAAAAAGAGAGCCTTCCTGAGCTCTCAGATCGACCTCAGCAAATTCAACGCTAAGGACTTTGAAAAGGCAACAGACGAAGAGAAGAGGCAGCAGGATGTAATGGGCGAGTCCACTACCTTCTTTAAGGATGGTATGAGACGTCTCAGAAAGAATCCTCTGGCTATGGCAAGTATCGTAGTGCTTATCATAATTATTGCGATAGCGATAGTTGCACCGCATATCTGTCCGTATTCATACTCTTCGATAATCACGGTAGACGGACGCCGTGACAAGGGCGCTACTGACCTCGAGCCTATGCAGTGGTCAGAGCTTGAAGCACAGTATATGGAAAAGACCGGAAAGAAACTCTTCCCGCACATTTTCGGAACTGATTCGATGGGAAGAGATTATTTCATCCGTGTCGTATATGGTACAAGAGTTTCACTCCTGGTAGGAATCGTGGCAGCAGTCATGGTCCTTATCATCGGACTGATCTACGGCTCTATCGCAGGATATTTCGGAGGAACAGTCGACCTTATCATGATGAGGATAGTCGACGTCATATATTCACTTCCGGACATGCTTATAATTATCCTCTTATCAGTCGTATTGCAGGAGAGGCTGACACCACTTATCAAAGGTACGTCGCTTGCGAAACTCGGAGCGAATATGATCTCGATGTTTATCGTATTTGCCCTGCTCTACTGGGTAGGTATGGCAAGACTTGTAAGAGGCCAGATCCTCCAGATAAAGAACAACGAGTATGTGCTTGCTGCAAAGAGCATCGGAACTCCTAACGGAAGGATATTAAGAAAGCACATCATCCCGAACTGCCTGTCTATCATCATCATTACGACAGCTCTTCAGATTCCGAGTGCTATTTTTACAGAGAGTTACCTCTCATTCATCGGACTCGGCGTAAGCCTTCCTCTGACATCACTTGGCTCACTGGCAAATGATGCCCGTGCTGCGATGCAGACTTACCCGCTGAGACTTGTCATCCCGGCTGTAGTCATTTCACTGATCGTGCTCGCATTCAACCTCCTTGGCGATGGTTTAAGAGATGCGTTCGATACGAAGCTTAACTAAAGGAGATCGATATGAGCGAAGAAGAAAAATATATCCTCCAGGTAAAAGATCTCCACACGAGTTTTTTTACTGACAATGGAGAAGTACAGGCCGTTAACGGCGTAAACTTTAACCTTAAAGCCGGCGAGACGATGGGAATCGTTGGAGAGTCCGGATCGGGAAAATCTGTCACAGCCTACTCTATAATGCAGATTCTGGCTGAGACAGGAAGAGTAACTCAGGGCGAGGTACTTTTCAATGGCGAGAACATTTTAAAGTGGCCTGAGAAGAAGCTGCAGAAGTTCAGAGGTGAGAAGATATCTATTATCTTCCAGGACCCTATGACTTCCCTTAACCCTGTTTTCTCTATAGGCTGGCAGCTTATCGAAGCTATCAGACTTCACACGAATAAGACAAAGAAAGAAGCATGGGACCGTGCGGTCGAGATGCTTACTTTAGTAGGCGTAAACGAGCCGGAAGCCCGTATGAAGCAGTATCCGTTCGAGCTGTCAGGCGGTATGAGACAGCGTATCATGATCGCCATGAGTCTCTGCTGCGAGCCGGATGTGCTTATCGCAGATGAGCCTACGACAGCGCTCGATGTTACTATCCAGGCGCAGATCCTCGAGCTGATGAAGGACCTTCAGAAAAGGCTCGGAATGGCTATAATCATCGTAACTCACGACCTTGGCGTCATTGCATCTATGTGCGATGAGATCATGGTCATGTACGGTGGAAGAGTATGCGAGAGAGGAAGCGCGGACGATATTTTCTACAGACCTGCACACGAGTACACGAAGGGACTCCTCCGTTCTATCCCACGTGCAGACAATATGAAGGAGAAGCTGATTCCTATCGGCGGAACTCCTATCAATATGTTAAATCTTCCGCAGGGATGTGCATTCTGCCCTAGATGTGCCAACGCAATGGAGATCTGTCTTCGCGAGAAGCCGGATGAAATCAAGGTCGGAGAGGGCCACAGAGCAGCATGCTTTATGAATGTCAAAGAAGCTTTTGAAGAGAAGGAGGAAGCATAAAATGGCAGAAGAGAAAAATCTCGTCGAGGTCAGCCACTTAAAGCAGTATTTTCCTGTTTCTCAGGGCTTCCACAAGATACCATTAAAGGCTGTAGACGATGTTTCATTTACTATAAAACCAGGCGAGACCTTAGGCCTCGTTGGTGAGTCCGGCTGCGGAAAAACCACTGTAGGACGTTCACTTCTTCAGCTGTATAAGCCGACGGCAGGACGTATTGTATTTGACGGAGATGTGCTTTTCGACAGCGGAGAGCAGTATGACGCCAATGGTGAGGTTATCTGCGGCGAGGATGGAAAGCCTGTCATCAAGAATCCGGTAAAGGTAAATATGCTGCCTTATCGAAAGAGGATGCAGATGGTTTTCCAGGATCCGTATTCATCACTCGACCCTCGTATGACAGTCGAGGATATCATCGGTGAGCCTCTGGACGTACATCATCTCTACAAGAATAAAAAAGAGCGCCGAGAGAAGATCCTCGATCTTATGGCTACCGTAGGACTCAATGCAGAGCATGCCATGCGTTATGCACACGAGTTCTCAGGTGGACAGAGACAGCGTATCGGTATCGCGAGAGCGCTTGCAGTAAACCCTGATTTCATCGTATGCGATGAGCCTGTATCGGCTCTCGATGTGTCAATTCAGGCACAGGTTATAAATATGTTCGAGGATCTTCAGGATAAGCTCGGACTCGCATACTTATTTATAGCGCATGATCTGCTGGTAGTTCACCATATTTCAGATCGTATCGCAGTTATGTACCTCGGACATCTGATGGAGATCGCGGATGCAGACGAGTTGAATGACAACCCGATCCACCCATACACTCTGTCACTTCTTTCGGCCGTACCTATTCCGGATCCGGAGACAGCACGTCACAGCCACCGTATCGTTCTTGAGGGCGATGTTCCTTCACCTCTGAAGATGCCTACAGGCTGCCCGTTCCGTACGAGATGCAGATATGCGACGGAGCAGTGTGCAGCAGAGCGCCCGATCCTCACAGACAGAGGAAACGGCCACATGGTTGCCTGCTTCAACAAATAAGGAGATTCCCGCTGGATTTATTTCAGCGGTTCTCAATATATTATTTATCTACTTTTTTAAAGGAGGAACTTCTTTATGAAGAAAAAGTTACTTTCATTGCTGCTCGCAGCAGTCATGACAGTTGGCATGACCGCCTGTGGAGGAGTAAAAGGTAGAAGCACAAGCTCTTCAAGTGGAAGTGCAAGCGGCTCAAAGAAGACAGCTGCAGCTACTACCGAGAACCATGACACAGATGTGTTAAACCTCAACATCGCTTCAGAGCCACAGTCAGTTGACCCGGCGCTCAGCATCTCTATCGATGGTGGTATCTTAATTGTAAACTCTTTCGCAGGACTTTACACTTATGATCAGAAGCAGAAGCTTGTTCCTGACATTGCAGACGGCATGCCTCAGGTATCAAGCGATAAGACAGAATACACTATCAAGCTCAAGAAGACCAAGTGGTCAAACGGCGAGGCTCTTACAGCTAAGGATTTCCTGTATTCATGGAACCGTGTAATCGAGAAGAAGACAGCTTCAGGCTATGCTTACCTCTTCGATATAATTGCTCGTAAAGACGGCAAGCTCGATGTCTCAGCTCCAGATGACTACACACTGAAGATCAAGCTTACAAACCCATGCCCATACTTCAACGATCTGCTTGCATTCCCTACATTCTTCCCTGTATATCAGAAGGAAGTAGAGAAGTCTGTTACAAAGAAGGTACCTGCTGGTACATGGTCACAGGAAGCTGGATTCGTTTCAAACGGTGCTTACATCTTAAAGTCATGGAAGCACAACGAGTCTATGGTATATGAGAAGAACCCTAACTTCCACGATGCTTCAAAAGTAAAGATCAAGTCTCTTCACTTCATGCTTTCAGCACAGGATACGACAACATATGCCGCATACAACAAGGGCGACCTCGATTTCATCGACACAGTACCTAACGACGAGATCAAGACAGTTAAGAACAGCAAGGAATTCCATATCATGGATAACCTTGGAACATACTATCTTGCATTCAACGTAAATGCTGATCTCTTCAAGAACATGACAGAACAGCAGGCCAAGGATTTCAGACACGCAATCGCACTTCTTATCGACAGACAGTACATCATCGACACTGTAGGTCAGACAGAGCAGGTTGCAGCTGATTCTTATATCCCGGCTGGTATGAGCGACGGTAACGGCGGCGAGTTCAAGAACAAGAGTTATTACGATGCAAAGAAGACTGGCCAGGATTCAGTAGAAGAGGCTAAGAAGCTTCTTGAGGGATGCGGATATAAGTTCTCAAAGCAGAGCGATGGCACATACAAGTGCAGCCCTGATATCTCATTCCAGTACATTTTAAACGATGATTCAGGTCATAAGAAGATCGCTCAGGCTGTTCAGCAGGATCTTCAGGCACTTGGAATCAACATGCAGATCCAGACAGAGGACTGGAAGGTTCTCATCGCAGATCGTCAGAACGGTAACTTCACCTTCGCTCGTGAGGGATGGTTAGCAGACTACAACGATCCTATCAACATGCTTGAGATGTTCCAGACCAAGTCAGGAAACAACGACCCACAGTTCGGCAAAGATATGTCTAAGCACAAGTCAGCACCTCAGAACTGGAAGGATTATGATAAGCTGATCGACAAGATCAGAACTTCGACAGATTTCTCATCACGTGTTGATCTGATGCATCAGGCAGAGGATATGCTTATGGATACATGGGCAGTAATCCCTATCTACTACTACAATGATATCTATATGCAGAAGCAGAACGTAAAGGGAGTCTTCGGAACAGTTTATGGCTTTAAGTACTTCATGTACGCAACAAAGTCATGATCCACTGATCATTCACCAGAGCATATTTTAGATTAAAAAAAGAGCCGGACGCTTGTTTATAAAAAACAGGCGCCCGGCTTTTTTAATGCCAGAGAAGTATTTTATGCAATAATAGAGGTACCACACTGAAAAGCACAAAATGGCATATTTCAGCTGGTTTTTATACCGAACGTTTGGATATATTTCAAGCAATAAAAAATCCCGGAACCCTTAAAAAAGGATTCCGGGACTCTCAAACTTAGTGTACCCGACAGGATTCGAACCCGCGACACCTTGGTCCGTAGCCAAGTGCTCTATCCAGCTGAGCTACGGATACACATGTGGCCTCAATGGCCTCAACAAATATAAATTATAGCATAATCTAAAAGAAAATGCAACTGCCGGCGACCGGGATCGAACCGGTACGATGTCACCACCACAGGATTTTAAGTCCTGCGCGTCTGCCAATTCCGCCACGCCGGCTCCCGCCATCTGCTAAGAGCCTGGCAAACGACCTGGGAGGGGTTCGAACCCTCGACCTCCGCCGTGACAGGGCGGCGCTCTAACCAACTGAGCCACCAGGCCATTAACTGGATCCTCGGGGACTCGAACCCAGGACCGACCGGTTATGAGCCGGTTGCTCTAACCAACTGAGCTAAGGATCCACAAAAAAATGACTCCGACGAGGTTTGAACTCGTGTTACCGCCGTGAAAGGGCGATGTCTTAACCACTTGACCACGGAGCCATATCCGCCACCATCAAATCGGCGACTAAAATATAATATCACAATAGTTTTTAGAATGCAAGTCTTTTTTTAAAATGAGCTGAATTCCAAAATGTTTGATAAACAACAGTCTTTGAAGGAGTTCTGTGCTACTATAATCCTGCTTGAAAAAGTAAAGCTATTATGCTAGACTAACAAGCGTAACAGGAATGGAACACTGAATTTATTTTAAGGAGGTTTTTCATGGAATTACAGGAGATTATTGACGTTAAAGGCAGAGAGATCCTCGACTCGAGAGGAAATCCGACAGTTGAAGCTGAAGTTACATTGGCAGACGGCACAGTAGGCCACGGTGCCTCACCTTCAGGCGCTTCTACGGGCCAGTTCGAGGCTCATGAGATGCGCGATGGCGGAGACCGTTACATGGGTAAGGGCGTACAGAATGCTGTCGGGCATGTAAATAATGAGATAAAGGATGCTGTCACAGGAATCGATGCCTGCGACACATATGCCGTAGACAAGGCTATGCTTCTGGCAGATGGCACAGACAACAAATCGAATCTCGGCGCAAATGCAATCCTTGCTGTATCGATCGCTGCAGCAAGAGCAGCAGCCACATCACTTCAGATTCCTCTTTACAGATTCCTCGGCGGTTCACAGGGCAACAACCTCCCTGTACCGATGATGAATATTTTAAACGGCGGAGCCCATGCTGCCAACAATATTGACGCTCAGGAATTTATGATCATGCCTGTCGGCGCTCCTTCATTTAAGGAAGCATTAAGATGGTGCGCGGAGGTATTCCACAACCTTCAGGCACTTCTTAAAAAGGATGGTCACGCTACAGCAGTTGGCGATGAGGGCGGTTTCGCACCGAACTTAAAGAGCGATGAGGAAGCTATCCAGTACATCGTAAACGCTGTAAAGGCAGCAGGATATGAGCCAGGTAAGGACTTCAAGATCGCAATGGATGTCGCTTCATCTGAGTGGAAGGGCAGGAAGAAGGGCCAGTACCATCTTCCAAAGGCAAATAAGGACTATACGACTGATGAGCTTATCGAGCACTGGGCAGCTCTCGTTGACAAGTACCCTATCATTTCTATCGAGGATCCACTCGATGAGGAAGACTGGGACGGCTGGGCTAAGATCACGAAGAAGCTTGGTGACAAAGTACAGCTCGTAGGCGACGATCTTTTCGTTACAAATGTAAAGAGACTGCAAAAAGGTATTGACCTTGGAGCTGGAAATGCTATACTTATAAAGTTGAACCAGATCGGCTCAGTTTCAGAGACACTCGACGCTATAAAGCTCGCTCATGACAACGGATATGCTGCGATAGTTTCTCACAGGTCAGGTGAGACAGAGGATACTACTATAGCAGACCTCGCAGTCGCTATGAACTCTAAGCAGATCAAGACCGGAGCTCCGAGCAGATCAGAGCGTGTTGCAAAGTACAACCAGCTTATCCGCATTGAGGAAGATCTTGGCGACGCAGCGGTTTATCCTGGACCAAAGGCGTTTAACGTTCAGAGATAACTAAAATTCTATAATCAGAGTACACGAGAGTGCACGAAGGGGCACACCACCTTGGGTGTGGATAACCTTCGTGTACTCTTTTTTTTTCGCGTATTAAATGAGCGGTGCTGAAATAACATATCGGTGCCGACGGACGCTTGCGTCCGGAGAGGCATCCGATATGTTATTTCAATAGCGCGAACGCGCGAATGAGCAGCCGCGAAGCGGGTGCGAATTGCACCGCTCATTTACTAATAGCGCGAACGCGCGAATGAGCAGCCGCGAAGCGGGTGCGAATTGCACCGCTCATTTACTAATAGCGCGGGTGCCCCGATTGTGTACTAAATGGAGGTGAGGTGACAATGCAGTTAAACGGAGAACAGAAAGAGGCGGATGGCAGAACAATCACACAGATTATTGAGGAAATGGGCCTTAAAAAAGTGATGGTCGCAGTGGAGTTAAACGAAAATATTCTCCCGAAGGATCAGTATGACACATATGTGCCAAAGGAAAATGATGTAGTTGAAATAGTCCAGTTTATGGGCGGAGGAAGTTTATGAGCAATAGCAACAATGACACATTCAAATTGGGAAACAGGGAATTTACTTCGAGATTTATCCTGGGTTCTGGAAAGTACTCAGTTGATCTGATAAAGGCAGCAGTGGAAGATGCAGGAGCGCAGATTGTGACCTGCTCCGTAAGGCGCGCGAATACGCAGAAGCACGAGGATATCCTCGAATACATGCCTAAAAATATTACGCTTCTGCCGAATACTTCGGGTGCGAGAAATGCTGAGGAGGCCGTTCGTATCGCGCATCTCGCAAGGGAACTCGGCTGCGGCGATTTTGTAAAAATTGAGATAATGGGAGATACAAAGTACCTTCTGCCTGATAACGTAGAGACTGTAAAGGCCACAGAAACTCTTGCAAAAGAGGGATTTACTGTACTGCCTTACATGTATCCGGACCTCTATGCAGCAAGAGCACTTAGGGATGCGGGTGCAGCAGCTGTAATGCCGCTTGCTTCGCCGATCGGCTCGAACAGGGGGATTTCAACGAAGGAATTCATTCAGATACTTATAGATGAGATTGACCTGCCGATCATCGTGGACGCTGGAATCGGCAAGCCGTCGCAGGCTGCAGAAGCTATGGAGATGGGCGCAGCCGCAGTTATGTGCAACACCGCAATTGCTACTTCTGAAAATATCCCGCTTATGGCCAACGCTTTTGCAGAGGCTATAAGCGCCGGACGAAAGGCATATCTTGCCGGGACCGGACGTGTCCTTGAGAGGGGCGCTGAATCAAGCGATCCGCTGCTTGGATTCTTGAGATAAAAATCTGCCTGGATTCTTAAAGCAATCATATTTTTGGAGGAAAAAATGGGAAATCAGAAGAATCAGTTTTTTGTAGACGGAAAACAGTTGAGCGCCGCTGCCCTCAAGAGAAAACATGAGCTGGAGAGCGACCCGTCGAGCAGAACAGACTGCATGAAGTACATGCCGGGAATGGACCAGATCGACCCGTCGATCCGCAATGAAGTCATCAGCCAGATGAACGCCTACGACTACAACAAATACACCGATATGGATGTCAGGAGAGCACTTCACAAGGAGACTATAGATGTCGAGGATTTCAAGGCACTCCTTTCGCCGGCAGCTTTTCCACATCTGAATGAGATGGCTGAGAGAGCCCGTCACGAGACAGGCCTTCATTTTGGAAACACCGTCTATATTTTCACGCCGCTCTATATCGCGAACTACTGTGAAAATTACTGTATCTACTGCGGATTCAACTGCTACAACGACATTTCGAGAAAGCAGCTTGATACCGAAGAAATAAAGCACGAGATGGAAGTTATCGCGAAGACCGGAATCGAGGAGATTCTGATCCTTACCGGTGAGAGCAAGAAGAGAAGCTCGATCGAGTATATCGGAGAGGCCTGCAGACTTGCCAAGAATTATTTTAAGAATGTAAGTCTTGAGGTCTACCCTGCAAATATCAAGGACTACAAATACTGGCACGAGTGCGGCGCAGACTACGTCACAGTCTTCCAGGAGACCTACGATGTGAAGAAGTACGAGACACTCCACCTGCTGGGACACAAGAGAATTTTCCCTTACAGATTTGAAGCACAGGAGAGAGCAATCTTGGGCGGCATGAGGGGCGTGGGATTTTCAGCGCTTCTCGGACTTTCTGATTTCAGAAAGGATGCCTTCGCCACAGGCTACCACGTTTACTGCCTTCAGAGAAAATATCCGTGGGTCGAGTACTCGCTTTCCTGCCCGCGTCTGCGCCCTATAATAAATAACGAGAAGATCAATCCGCAGGATGTAGGCGAGGCTCAGCTTACACAGATCCTCTGCGCTTACAGACTGTTTCTGCCTTATGCCGGGATCGTTGTAAGCTCCCGTGAGACCAAACGCTTCAGAAATGGCATTGTAAAAGTGGCCGCAACGAAGGTCTCAGCCGGAGTTTCAACCGGAATCGGCGACCACGAGGCCAAATACACTCACACTGCTGAAGTTGACACTGGAGACGAGCAGTTCGAGATCGCGGATACGAGATCATTCGACAACATGTACTCGGACCTTTCAGGCGAGGGAATGCAGCCGGTAACGAATGATTACCTCTATGTCGGCTGATAATTTTCAAAGAAGGGAGAAGCGAAATGACTCTTCAGGAATACAATGGAAAGGAAATGCAGATTTCGGGATTTAAAAAAACGTATGGAGATGCACAGCCGCAGATGAACATTATCCGCGCGATCACCAACGCAAGGATATCCCGGGGACTCTCCCAGAAGGAGCTGTCAGAGAAGACAGGCATTGATCAGTCGGAGATCAGCAGGCTTGAAAATGGTAACAGGAACCCGACGATCAAACTGCTCCAGAGGATTGCAGATGGAATGGACATGACCCTGGATATTTCATTTCGGCCAAAGAGCGTGATGTAATTACCTGAATTCTGACAGAGTGTTTCGAAACAAACTTGAATTGCCGCAGACTTAAGCAAAGTCAGGCGGCAATTTTTTAGTATATTGAAAAAGTAAATATACTGGAAATATAAAAGAACAAAGAGTAAGATAATAAAGTCTAAAGAGAGGCACTGCCGGAGATGATTTTATTACAATACGAGGTGATCCAATGAAAGTACTCTGCATCACAGACCACGAACTTCTCCCAATCATGAATATCCCGGACATAGCTTACAGAGAATGGAAAAAGCCGTTTCTTCGTGCCATAAGGGCTATGGCTGCGGAACGCCCGGAGGCGGTAGTGATCCGTGAGAAACTGCTTACAGGGATTGATTATTCGGACCTTTTTCAAAGCATTGAAAAGCAGGAGAAGCCGCTTGGCACAAAGCTTATCTGGCACGACCATTTCGAGGCACTTAAGCTTTATCTGAAGTATCATCAGAAGCGGGAATGGCCGGACGGCATATGTTTTTCATATAAAGAGGCAGGGGGACTGTCGATTACGGACCTGCGCAGCATTGAGCTGCCTTTCGGCTTTACTGTTCACAACGTCAATGAACTTTTGGATGCAAAGAAAAATAAAGCGACATTTATTCTTGCAAGCAATATTTTTCCGACGAGCTGCAAGCCGGGAGCAGAGCCAAAGGGACCGGGCTTTTTGCGCGATGTCTGCAGAGAGTTCGATGGAGAAGTCTATGCGCTGGGCGGAATTGACCCGTCAAATGCGATGTCCTGCATCGAAGCCGGGGCAGATGGTGTTGCGGTAAGGTCACTTTGCATGGCGAAAAACCTTAAGCCATTTCATGAACTGATAAATATGTGAAAACAGACTGCATGAATTGATTCAGATGTGGCGGACGAAGTCACAGAATAAGAATATGAGGAAGTTATGAAGCATTATAAGAATTACATCTTTGATCTGTATGGTACGCTGGTTGATATCGAGACGAACGAGAAGAGCCCGTCTCTCTGGAAGAAGATGGCTGAGCTATACTCTGTATACGGGGCCGATTACAGGCCTGCGGAGCTTCGCAGGGCTTATACCAGTATTGTAAAAGAAGAGGAGTCGATCCTTGGAAAAGAGGAGGATACTGCCTACCCGGAGATAAAGCTCGAGAAGGTTTTTGTGCGGCTTTACAAAGAGGCAGATCACACTCATGAGTCGATTTACTCATTAAATGACGATCAGCTTCCGGCTTTTTCACAATTTATAGCAAATGCATTCAGAGTGATTTCGAGAAAGCGGCTTGCGGCTTACCCGAACACCGAAAAAGTCTTGAAAACCTTAAAGGAGCGCGGGTGCGGGGTGTATCTGCTTTCGAATGCGCAGTATGTCTTTACGATGCCGGAGATCGAAAAGACAGGGCTTTTGAGTTATTTTGACGGGATGTTTATCTCGTCGGAGCATCGGGTGAGAAAGCCCGAGCCTGAATTTATGCGGGAACTTTTAGACGAATACGGACTCGACAAAGATCAGTGCGTCATGGTCGGAAATGACTACGATTCGGACATAGGGATAGCGGCTTCTGTCGGGATGGACAGCATTTTTATTAATACATTTGAGCTCTCAAAAGACGAGAAAAATAAACGGCTCCTCGCTATGAGGAGCCGGGTTGGCTGCACAGATTATGAGCCGGTGCTTACTGTAGATGATATCGGCGGGATAGTTTGAGAAACTCTTAACTTCAGTCGATTTTTTACGAATGCATGATATCACGGGTTGCAGCGCTTGCATGGGCTGTAGCCTTGGTTTATCAAATCTTTTCTTCTCTCTTTTACAGTCTTTTTGTTGCGCGCTGACATTCGTTTTATCGAGGAACAGGACGGCTTGTGAAATTTCTTCGTGTTTGTATTCAAAACGTAAGTGTGAGTGCCGCTCCTGCTCTGGCTGCTGCGGCTTGTAACGGTCTTTTTCCTGGTAGACGGCGTTCTGCCGTTGTATGCGGGGCCGCGGCTTGAGCCGTCGCTGTACTTTATCGTAACGCCGGGCTGGACATTGTAGCAGAAGACGCAGAATTTAATGCCGCGTCCCCTGTCTTCTATGCTCTGCGCCTCCATTAAAACGCCCCTTGCTACCTTGTCATTTCCCTTGAAAACAGGTGTCACGCGGTAAAGCACGTGGCTCTTCCGGTGAGAGTGGAGGTACTGTGCGACTTTCGTCTCAAATGGCTCCATTCCTTCAACATTCATATAGCGTGTTCCGGTGATCAGATTTCTCCTGTTGGCATTTTCGCCTGTAAGCTGATATCCGATCAGGTGGCAGCGGTTATAAAGGTAGTTCCCGTCTATGCCGGCGTATTTTACAGTATGCCAGCCGGTGGGCTTTACCATGCCGATGGCTCCGCGTTTCGCAGTCGGCATCAGGTTTGTGCCGATGCAGGAGACCGCCAAAGTGCATCTGCCGCGGGAGTCGAGCTTTCCGTACTTCTCATAGGATTTGCGGCCCTTCAGCTCATTTTTGCTGAAATAGGGCTTGTTCTTGTGGATTTTCACATATGGACTCTTTTTGTTCCACTTTGGGACGCCTGCGTACTTAAATCCCCTCGGAACAGGATTGGCTTCAGCCGTGACAGAAGTCTTTATGCCATCCTGTGTACATCCCGAAACAAGAGGCGAGACGATAAGGAGAGCAGCTAAGGCTATGCCTGCTGGAAATGTGATAAATTTCTTGAAAAAATTCTTTTTCATCTTTTTATCCTCCTTCTCTTACTATAGATAAATTTGTCGCAAATTTCAACTGATAGTGCTAAAATAGCAGCTATGAAAAGAAAAGATTTTGTGCAGGGATCGAAGGATTCCCTTGCTATAGTAATTGGATATTTTTCCGTGAGTTTCACGTTTGGAATTGTGGCCGCGCAGGCGGGTATCACGCCGGCTGTTGCGACGTTTATGAGCCTTACGAATGTGACAAGTGCCGGACAGTTTGCGGGGCTTAACCTTATATTCGCACAAAGCTCCTACTTTGAAATGATCCTCACACAGCTGATCATAAACCTGCGCTACGGACTGATGTCACTTTCGCTCTCCCAGCATCTCGATCAGAACGCGAATACGCTAAAGAGGCTTGCGATAGCTTTTGCAAATACCGATGAGATCTTTGCGGTCTCGGTCAGCCGGCCGGGAAAAGTCTCGTCTTCCTACATGGCCGGCCTTGAGATCTGGCCGGTCATAAGCTGGGCAGCAGGCACATTTTTCGGTGCTTTCGCGAATAATCTGCTTCCGGCTGCCGTCTCATCTGCCCTTGGGATCGCGCTCTACGGCATGTTTGTAGCGATAGTTATGCCGGTTGCAAGAGAGAGGAAGAGCGTCGCCGGTGCGGCAGTCTTTGCAGCGGTTCTTTCACTCGCATTCCACTATCTGCCGGTTTTAAAAAATGTCTCAAGCGGCTTTTCGATAATAATCTGCACTGTAGCAGCGAGTGCTGTTGCAGCCCTTTTCTTCCCGATACCTGAAGACGACGGAGGTGACGCCTGATGAAGATTTTTATCTATATTTTGCTGATGGCAGTGACGACATACCTTATTCGGATGCTGCCGCTGGTGCTCTTTCAAAAGCCGATAAAGAGCCGGTTTGTAAAGAGTTTTCTTTACTATGTGCCTTACACCTGCCTTACTGTAATGACGGTCCCGGCGATATTTTTCTGTACGAAAAGTGTCGTTAGCGCGGCGATAGGATTTGTCGTCGCACTGATACTCGGCTGGAATAAAAAAAGCCTTCCGGTCGTCGCCGCCGCTGCCTGCGCAGCAGTGTTCATAACCGAAAGGCTTATATAAAAGGACTTCCTTAGTCCTTTACGATGCCTGAGAGGTATTCAGTGAGTGCTGACATGTCGACCTGAGTGACTACGGTCTTCTTGTCAGCTGATGCGACTTTAGCGGAATCCTGGACTTTGCCGTATATCGACCAGCCGACCCAGAAAGCCAGCGCAGCGCAGGCGATCACGCCAACGATAGAAGCGATGAGTCTGTTTCTCTTCTGCTTTCTTACTGTCTCTTTCCTGTTCCGCTTTTCCTCTTTATGTTCTTCAACTTTTGCCTGACTCATGTATTGATCTCCTTAGTCAAATCTCAAAAAATCGTGCCTTTTTTGAAGGCATCCAAAGTATTATACAAAAATGCAGAGCAAAATTCAAGAGAGAGCGAGTGGCGTGAATTTTTAGAAAAAGAGGCTTTTTTTTGTAAAATGTTGAAAATTAATTTTTTTGTAAAAAAAGCTTGACTTTAGGTAACAATTCCTGTATAGTATCTATTATCGTCGCGAGGAGCGAACGACAGAGACAGATGCGATGGTGGCGTAGTTGGTAACGCGCGACCTTGCCAAGGTCGAGACCGCGGGTTCGAGTCCCGTCCATCGCTCTTTTATGAGAAGCCCTGAGGGGCTTCTTTTTTTATGCTTTTTTTGCTCTTTTTTTCTCAGGTGATATTTGTTACAATAGTAGGAAAATATTCAGATGGAGAAAAGAAAGAAAGAGATTAAATGAGCAGGGCAGACGAGATTTTTAAAAAAATGTGCCGCGATATCATTGACCACGGTACCGACACGAGAGGCCAGGCAGTACGTCCGCACTGGCCGGACGGAACTAAGGCCTATACGATAAAGCAGTTTGGCGTCACAAACCGCTACGATCTGCGGGAAGAGTTTCCGGCCGTGACGCTGAGACGAACCGCGATAAAGAGCGCTACGGACGAGATCCTCTGGATCTGGCAGAAGAAGTCAAATAACATCCATGATCTTCATTCCCATATCTGGGATGAGTGGGCCGATCCGGATGGAAGTATCGGAAAAGCCTACGGCTATCAGCTGAGAAAGAAATACCGCTGGAAAGATATTACAGAAGATGGACTTGTGCAGGTCTACGGAGAGGATTTTAAGCCGCTTGAGATTTCAGATCCATCTGCTGCCGCGGATAGTGACTACAGAGCTCATGTCTGGAAGGATGCAGGTGGCGGTTTCTGGATGGATCAGGTCGACAAAGTCCTCTATGATCTAAAGGTTCACCCGTTTTCGCGCAGAATTATGACTAATCTCTACGATTTTTCAGACCTTAATGAGATGAACCTCTACCCATGCGCCTACAGCTGCACTTTTAATGTCACAGAGGAAAATGGCGCAAGGGTCCTTAACATGATCTTAAACCAGCGCTCGCAGGATACACTTACAGCGAACAACTGGAATGTCTGCCAGTACGCGGTGCTTCTGTCGATGATCGCGAGAGACTGCGATATGATACCGGGCGTGCTTCTTCATGTGATAGCTGATGCACATATTTACGACAGGCACGTGCCGCTTATAGAGGAGCTTATTAAAAGGCCTTCACATCCGGCGCCGAAGTTCTGGCTGAACCCTGAGAAAAAGGATTTTTACAGCTTTACCCGTGACGACGTAAGGCTTGACGACTATGTGACAGGAGAGCAGATAAAGGATATTCCGGTGGCTATCTGACAGATAGTTTCGGATTCGAAGCTTTTGTACAGTGGGAAGAACTTCCATTTTTTTAAAGGAGAATACATGAAGGCAATAGCAGCAGTAGATAAAAACTGGGGCATAGGCTATCAGGGCAGGCTCCTTACGAGCATCCCGAACGATATGCAGCTCTTTAAAAACGAGACGACCGGAAATGTCGTCGTGATGGGGCGAAAGACTCTTGAAAGTTTTCCGGGAAGGCGGCCGCTCCCTCACAGGACAAACATAGTGCTCACTACGTTTCCGGATTACAAGAGCGGGAATGCGATCATTGTCCCGAATCTGAATGAATTGTTTGAGACCTTAAAGGACTACGATTCGGATAAAATATACGTTATCGGCGGAGAATCCATATACAGACAGCTCCTGCCGTACTGCGACAAGGCTCTTATCACAAAGATCGACATGGAGTACGACGCCGATGCCTTTTTTCCAAACCTCGACAAAGAGGATAATTGGAAAATGACCGGAGAGAGCGAAGAGCAGACGTATTTTGATCTGTGCTACACGTTTACACAGTACACTAATGGGAAAGTAAAGACATGGACATCACAGGAAGAAGACTGATAGTTAAGGCCCTCGCAGAAGAGGGTGTAAAGACCATCTTTGCCTATCCTGGCGGGATGATCACAGATATATGTGACGAGTTATATAAACAGGAAGACAAGTTCAGGCTCGTGCTGCCGCGCCACGAACAGGCTGTAATCCACGAGGCCGAAGGCTACGCGAGACAGAGCGGAGAAGTCGGAGTGGCGCTGGTCACGAGTGGCCCCGGCGCCACAAACACGATCACCGGTATCGCCGATGCCCACTACGATTCGATTCCGCTCGTCGTGATCACGGGACAGGTTCCACAAAATCTGATCGGAAACGACGCCTTCCAGGAAGTCGATATCGTAGGGATGACCAGAAGTGTCGTAAAGTACGGCGTTACAGTCCGCGACAGAAAGGACCTGGGACGCATTTTAAAAATGGCATTCTATATCGCCAAGAGTGGGAAGCCTGGCCCGGTTCTTATCGATATTCCAAAGGACATCCAGCAGAAGAGCGGGCCGGATGAGTACCCTGACCATGTGGATATCAGAGGCTACAAGCCAAACACCTCTGTCCATATAGGGCAGCTGAAACGAGCCTACAAGACGCTTAAGAACGCAAAAAAGCCGCTCATTCTCGCAGGAGGCGGCATCCATATTTCGGGTGCTGAGGAGCTTCTCACCGAATTTGCCAGAAAGATGAGAGTCCCGGTCGTAACGACTGTGATGGGCAAGGGCTCTATTCCTGAGGATGATCCGCTCTACGTTGGAAATTCCGGCATGCACGGCAGGTATGCAGCGAACATTGCGGAGATGGAGTGCGATGTCCTCTTTTCGATTGGTACACGCTTCAACGATCGCATCACAGGTGATTTAAATGAATTTGCGCCGAAGGCAAAGATAGTCCATCTCGATATAGACACGGCTTCGATCTCAAGAAATGTAGTCGTAGATGTTCCGGTGGTCTCAGACGCTTCACTTGCACTTTCACATTTGTTATCGTGGGCTGAGCCTATGAAGACAGATGCATGGATAGCCCAGATAGCCGAATGGCAGAAAGAGCATCCGCTCCAGTGCAAAGTCTCTAAGGGTATAAATCCACAGACCGTGATGGAAGATATCTCGGATATATTTGGTGAAGCCACCTATGTGGCAGATGTCGGACAGCACCAGATGTGGGCAACACAGTTTTTAAAGCTAAAGGTCAATTCAAAGCTGATAACCTCCGGAGGCTTGGGCACGATGGGATTTGGATTTCCGGCAGCGATAGGAGCCAAAGAGGCCGACCACGACAGGCTTGTCGTATGCCTTACGGGTGACGGCGGTTTTCAGATGAATATGGCGGAGATGGCGACATCAATCTGCGCCGATATCCCGGTTACGATCTGCCTTTTTAACAACAGATACCTTGGTATGGTAAGACAGCAGCAGCAATATTTCTATGGAAAGAGGTATGAGCTTACTTACCTTGGCAGGAGAGCGGCTGATAATGAGCACCCCGACAGGCTTGAAAATGCGGATGAACTGTATGTTCCGGATTATATGAAGCTTGCCGGTGCGTACGGCATCGATGGAGTCCGTGTCAGAACGGAAGATGAGATCGCAGCAGCCCTTGAAAAGGCTAAAGAGTACCAGCTTGACAACAAGTCATTTATCATAGAATTTCTGATCGCACCGGAGGACGTCGTGCTTCCTATGGTCAAGGGCGGTATGGCAAATTCGGATATGATTCTCAAATGATCGAAGGGGAAACAGGACATGACAGAAATGAAAAACAGATGGATCGCACTATATGTAGAAAACCAGGTCGGTGTCTTGGCAAAGGTCTCGGGACTTTTTTCCGGAAAGAGCTATAACCTTCAGAGCCTTACCGTCGGCACGACAGAGCATGAGGATGTCTCGAGGATGACTATAAGCGTAAATGCCGATGACATCACGTTCGAGCAGATAAAAAAGCAGCTGAATACGATGGTCGAGGTCATAAAGGTAATAGACCTGACCGACGCCCCTCTCCACAGCAAAGAGATCCTCTATGCCAAAATACACGACATAGATGCAGCAGGAAAGGAAGAGGCTTTTCGAATCGCCCAGGTCTTTAAGATCCGCGTCATCGATATCGGCGAGGACTCCTGCCTCTTAGAGAGCGCTCTTACAGAGAGAAGAAATAACGAACTGACTAAGCTTTTGAAGAAGACGTTCCACCGGATCGAGATCGTCCGCGGCGGTCCGGTCGCTATAGAAAGCATCAGTACGTCCTGCAGATGACCTGCAGAGCCAAAAAGAGATTTAAAACTTAACAATTTTGTATTCATGTAACTAAAATGAAAAAGTTCTTGAATAAGCCGTTCGCATGTGGTAAAGTAGTTATTGTATTAGAGAGCCGATGCGGCGGCTATATTTTTTTAGAAAAGATTGTTAAATTTTTAACAGACTTTTTACATTAGTATGTAAAGTGTAAGGAATCCGCATTTTCCTTAAATAATATGCATGTGGCGCTTAGGCGCCGGAAGGAGACGTGACATGGCAGGAAGAATAGTTCTGGCAGGAGCATGCCGTACAGCAATCGGAAAGATGGGCGGAGAGCTCTCCACCGTATCAGCAGTTGACATGGGTGCCACTGTTGTAAAGGAAGCTTTAAAGCGTGCAAATGTACCGGCAGATCAGGTTGATGAGGTAAAGTTCGGCTGCGTTATCCAGGCAGGTCTTGGACAGAACGTTGCCAGACAGGTATCAATAAAGGCAGGACTTCCAGTAGAGGTTCCGGCAATCACTCTTAACGCAGTTTGCGGATCAGGTCTGAAGTGCGTTAACGAGGCTGCAAACATGATCATGGCTGGTCAGGCAGACATCGTAGTTGCAGGTGGAACAGAGTCTATGTCACGTGCACCGTTCGCACTTGAGAAGGCACGTTTTGGATATCGTATGAACAACGGTGTCCTCGTAGATACAATGATCAAGGATGCCCTTTGGGATGCATTCAACCAGTACCACATGATGGTTACTGCAGAGAACGTTGCAAAGCAGTGGCACCTGACACGTCAGGAGCTCGATGAGTTCTCAGCCAATTCACAGCAGAAGTGTGAGAAGGCCATGAAGGAAGGCAAGTTCAAGGATGAGATCGTTCCTATCACGATTCACGATCGTAAGAAGGGCGACATCATCGTTGACACAGACGAGGGCCCACGTCCTGGTACTACAGTTGAGACACTTTCTAAGCTTAAGTGCTGCTCTGGTGTTGAGGGTGGTCTTGTTACAGCTGGTAACGCTTCAGGAATCAACGATGGTGCAGCAGCAGTCGTTCTTATGACAGAGGAGAAGGCTAAGGAGCTCGGCGTTAAGCCTATGGCTTACTTCGTTGGCGGCGCTATGGGCGGCGTAGATCCGAAGATCATGGGTGTTGGACCTGTTGCAGCTGTTAAGAACGTTATGAAGAGAACTGGTCTTTCAGTTGACGATATGGATCTTATCGAGGCAAACGAGGCATTCGCAGCTCAGTCATGCGCAGTTGCCAAGGAGCTTCACTTCGATATGTCAAAGGTAAATGTAAACGGTGGTGCTATCGCACTTGGACACCCGGTAGGTGCTTCAGGATGCCGTATCCTTGTTACACTTCTTCATGAGATGGAGAAGAGAGATGCTAAGAAGGGTCTCGCTACACTCTGCATCGGCGGCGGCATGGGCTGCGCTACAATCGTAGAGAGAGACTGACCGAAAGCACAGAGATGAGAGCGAGCCGATAGGCGAAGCTCGAGTCCTGTGCGAGGTCGTTCTTCGAGATTGGCAAGCACGAGTCGAAGACGAAGTGCGAGCCTAGCGAGAAGAACTTCCTTGCACGAAAGCACAGAGATGAGAGCGAGCCGATAGGCGAAGCTCGAGTCCTGTGCGAGGTCGTTCTCTAATCTTAGTGAGCGCAAGCCAAAGGCGCCGCGCGAACTTAGCGAAGAGAACTTCCTTATTATTTAGCTTGTAACCAGGCTTGTCTGAGCATTACACAAGCCTGGCATTCAATAAAATTTTTACAGGAGGATAACAAATGAAGGTTGCAGTAATCGGTGCTGGAACAATGGGCTCAGGAATCGCCCAGACATTTGCACAGTGTGATGAAGTGGAGACAGTTTATCTCTGCGACATTAAAGAGGAGTTCGCAGAGGGCGGACTTGGCAAAGTTAAGAAGAATCTTGACAAGCTTGTAAGCAAGGGCAAGATGGATCAGGCTAAAGCAGATTCAATCATTGCAAAGTTCAAGACTGGTCTTAACACTATCGCAGTTGATCCTGATCTCGTAGTAGAGGCTGCTCTTGAGGTTATGGACATCAAGAAGAACTGCTTCAAGGATCTTGAAGAGAATATCGTTAAGAATCCTAACTGCATTTTCGCATCAAATACATCATCCCTTTCTATCACAGAGATTGGTGCTGGTCTGAAGACTCCAGTTATCGGAATGCACTTCTTCAATCCGGCTCCTGTTATGAAGCTTATCGAGGTTATCAAGGGTGCAAACACACCTGACGAGACAGTTGAGAAGGTTGAGGAGATCGCAAGAAAGCTTGGAAAGACACCTGTACGTGTTCAGGAGTCAGCTGGTTTCGTTGCAAACCGTATCCTTATCCCAATGATCAACGAAGGAATTTTCGTATATTCAGAGGGCGTTGCAGACATCGAGGGCGTTGATAACGCTATGAAGCTTGGATGCAATCACCCGATGGGACCACTTGAGCTCGGCGATTACATCGGACTTGATATCGTTCTTGCTATCATGAACGTTCTCTACACAGAGACAGCAGATTCCAAGTATCGTCCGGCTCCACTTCTTAAGAAGATGGTTCGTGCAGGACATCTCGGAGTTAAGAGCGGCAGAGGTTTCTACGACTATTCACAGGGCTTTAAGAATAAGGTACCTGTAGACAAGAAGAACTGACCGAAAGCTTTGAGATGAGAACAAGCGTAGCGTAGTTCGAATCCAAAGCGAGGTCGTTATTCACGATTAGCGAAAGCAAGCCGAAGGCGCAGCTTGAGCTTAGCGTGAATAACTTCCTTGTTAGGCACGCTGTTCAAATATTAATATTGGAGGAAAATTAGATCCATGGATTTTATTATAGATAAAAAGCATGAGATGGCTCGTTCCCTCTTCGCTGATTTTGCTCAGAAAGAGGTAAAGCCACTCGCACAGGAAATCGATGAGACAGAGGAGTTCCCAAGAGCTACCGTTGAGAAGATGGCAAAGTACGGCTTCATGGGAATCGCTGTTCCAAAGGAGTATGGCGGACAGGGATGCGATCCTCTGACATACGTTATGTGTGTTGAGGAGCTCGCAAAGGTCTGCGGTACTACAGCCGTTATCGTTTCAGCACATTCTTCACTCTGCTGCGATCCTATCATGAACTATGGTACAGAAGAGCAGAAGCAGAAGTACTTAGTACCTCTTGCAAAGGGCGAGAAGCTCGGAGCTTTCGCTCTCACAGAGCCAGGAGCTGGTACAGATGCACAGGGAGCTCAGACTAAGGCTGTTCTCGATGAGAGCACAAACGAGTGGGTACTTAACGGATCCAAGTGCTTCATCACAAACGGTAAAGAGGCTGATATCTACGTAATCATCGCTGTAACAGATATCACAACAGATAAGAAGGGCCGTCCTAAGAAGAACTTCTCAGCATTCATCGTTGAGAAGGGAACTCCTGGATTCACATTCGGAACCAAGGAGAAGAAGATGGGTATCCGCGCTTCATCTACATACGAGCTTATTTTCCAGGATTGCCGTATCCCGGCTGAGAACCTTCTCGGTGTAAGAGGCAAGGGCTTCCAGGAAGCTATGCACACCCTCGATGGCGGACGTATCGGAATCGCAGCTCAGGCTCTTGGACTTGGTGAGGGCGCTATCGACCGCACGATCGAGTTCGTTAAAGAGAGAAAGCAGTTCGGTCGTTCGATCGCAGCTTTCCAGAACACTCAGTTCCAGCTTGCTGATATGGCTACACGTATGCAGGCAGCTCAGTACCTCGTATATGCAGCAGCTGAGGCTAAGAAGAACAAGCCTAGATTCTCAGTAGAAGCTGCAGAGGCTAAGCTTTTCGCAGCAGAAGCAGCTATGGCTGTTACTACAAAGGCTGTACAGCTTCATGGTGGCTATGGTTACACTCGTGAGTACGATGTAGAGCGTATGATGCGTGATGCAAAGATCACAGAGATCTACGAAGGCACATCAGAAGTTCAGAGAATGGTTATTTCAGGAAACTTATTAAAATAATTTTCCGGTTATTTTTCAAAAATATCCTGAAATATTTGATTACATAAAGGAGCAAAGTAAAATACATGAAAATTGTAGTATGTATTAAACAGGTTCCGGATACCAAGGGCGGAGTTGTATTTAACCCGGACGGAACTCTTAACCGTGCAGCAATGCTTACGATCATGAACCCTGATGATAAGGCTGGTCTTGAGGCTGCACTTCGTATCAAGGAAGCTCATCCTGGCACAACTGTTACAGTTCTTACAATGGGTCTTCCAAAGGCTGAGGATGTTCTCTTAGAGGCTATGGCTATGGGAGCTGATGACGGTGTTCTTGTTACTGACCGTGTACTCGGTGGCGCTGATACCTGGGCTACTTCCACAACCATCGCAGGCGCTCTCAGAAATATTGACTATGATCTTATCATCACAGGCCGTCAGGCTATCGATGGTGATACAGCTCAGGTTGGACCTCAGATCGCTGAGCATCTTGGAATCCCGGTTATTTCCTATGCCGAGGATATCAAGGTTGACGAGGCAGCAAAGACTGTTGAAGTAAAGAGACAGTACGACGACAGATATCACATCTTAAAGGCTAATATGCCATGCCTTGTTACTGCACTTGCAGAGCTTTCTAAAGAGCCTATGTACATGACACCAGGCGGAATCTTCGATGCTGTTGACCAGAAGGCAGACAGAATCACAGTCTGGGGCCGTAAGGACTTAAAGGATGTTGACGATAAGGACCTTGGTCTTAAAGGTTCACCGACAAAGATCGCTAAGGCTTCTGATAAGGTTCGTAAGGGAGCAGGAGAAAAGGTTAGCCTTGACCCTCAGGCTTCTGTAGAATACATCATGGGCAAGCTCAACGAGAAGCATTTAATCTGACCGAAAGAATGGAGATGAGAACGGGCGCAGCGAAGTTCGAATCCCATTCGAGGCCGTTCTTTGAGATTAGTGAGAACAAGCGAAAATGCAGTTCGAGCTTAGCGAAAAGAACTTCATTAAATAAACAAGAAAGCAGGTAAAAAATGGCTTTAGAAGATTATAAAGGAGTATTTACCTATGCTCAGCAGGTAGACGGAGAGCTTTCTTCTATCTCTCTTGAGCTTATTGGTAAAGGAAAAGAATTAGCAGACGCATTAGGAGAGCAGGTAACTGCAGTCCTTATCGGATCCAAGATCGAAGGTCTTGCTGACAGACTTGGTGAGTACGGTGCTGACCGTGTAATCATTGTTGACGATCCATTACTTGAGACATATCGTACAGAGCAGTACGCACAGGCTCTTGCAGGAGTTATCAATGAGTACAAGCCAGAGATCATGCTCGTAGGCGCTACAGCAATCGGACGTGACCTTGGTCCTACAGTTTCAGCTCGTGTAGCTACAGGTCTTACTGCAGACTGCACAAAGCTCGATATCGGCGACTTCCCACTTCAGCCACAGGCTGGTGTTGAGCAGCTTCACAATCAGCTGCTTATGACTCGTCCTGCATTCGGTGGTAACACTATCGCTACTATCGCCTGCCCGAACAACCGTCCTCAGATGGCTACAGTTCGTCCTGGTGTTATGCAGAAGCTTGAGCCGGTTGCTGGCAGAAAGCCGGAGATCATCAAGGCAGACATCAAGATCACAGAGAACAGCAAGTCTGTAACTGTTGAGAAGGTAGTTAAGGATGTAGCTAAGGTTGCAAACATCATGGACGCAAAGATCCTTGTATCTGGCGGACGTGGAGTTGGCTCACCTGAGAACTTCAAGCTCCTTGATGACCTTGCAGCAGCACTTGGAAAGGGAGCTATGGTTTCCTGCTCACGTGCCGTTGTAGATTCAGGCTGGAAGCCAAAGGACCTTCAGGTAGGACAGACTGGTAAGACTGTTCGTCCTAACATCTACTTCGCTATCGGCATTTCAGGAGCCATCCAGCACGTAGCCGGCATGGAGGATTCAGATGTTATCATCGCCATCAACAAGGACGAGGGTGCACCGATCTTCGACGTAGCAGATTACGGCTTAGTTGGTGACTTAAACAAGATCGTTCCACTCCTTACAAAGGCTATAAAGGAGCAGAAGGCTAAGGAAGCAGAGGCTTAATTTAAAGCCGCTGTTATTGAAACACTGGCAGGTCCGGATTATTTCCGGATCTGCTTTTTTTATAAAAAATGTGACATTTTTACTGTGTTGTGGTAATATTTTAAGCAGCTTAACATTCTGAAAATGTATGTAAAAGTAATATTTTTATAAAAACCTTAATACTCAGGAGGCAAAATGAGCAAAGAAAAGAGCCAGGAAGAGATCGACGCGGAAGTTGCGCAGTTCAAAAAGGACCTCGGGATAAAGGAAAACAAACAGGCTGAGCCTGATTTTCACGAGGATCTGAACAAATACTCTTCTATAAAGCATGTAATTGGCGTTATAAGCGGCAAGGGCGGCGTTGGAAAGAGCTTCGTCACCGGACAGCTCGCATCGATGATGGTGCGCGCCGGATACAAGGTCGGAATTCTCGATGCGGATATCACAGGGCCTTCGATTCCAAAGATGTACGGTGTACACGGACCTGCATACGGGGATGACAGAGGATCTTATCCTATCGAGGCATCTGATGGCACGAAGATCATGTCGATAAACCTGCTCCTTGACGATGAGGAGGCTCCGGTCATCTGGAGAGGACCAGTCATTGCTAATGCAGTAAAGCAGTTCTGGACGGACATTGTCTGGGGAGATCTGGACTATCTTTTTGTCGATATGCCGCCAGGCACAGGAGACGTGCCGCTCACAGTCTTCCAGTCGCTTCCGGTGGACGGCGTTATCATCGTTACAAGCCCGCAGGATCTTGTAAGCCTTATCGTAAAGAAGGCCTACAACATGGCATCGATGATGAATGTTCCGGTCTTTGGAATTGTCGAGAACTACAGTTACATGAAGTGCCCGCACTGCGGAGAGAAGATTTCTGTATTTGGAGAGAGCCAGATAGATTCAGTGGCGCAGTCGCTTGGCCTTCCGGTACTTGGACGTCTCCCGATCGATCCGGAGTACGCCAGAAAGGAAGACGAGGGAAAGTGCTATGAGATACAGGCACCATTTGAGCCGATCACACAGAGAATGCTTGAAGCACTTGGCTAAAAATTATTAAGGCAGCCCTTTGGGGCTGCTTTTTTTGTCAAAAAAATAATTGTAATTTTCTCGCAAAGCTGGTATTATCAGATTATATATTAAATCTTTATTTAACTCTAAAAGAAAGGAGCAGCTTATGTACGAACAGGTAAAACTGAGTTACGGTTTTGATGAGTTAGAGCCGGCTATCGACACGCTTACTATGGAGACACATTATGGCAAGCACCACGCCACTTACACAAAGACTTTGAACGATCTGGCTGATAAGGCGGGGGTTGCCGGGATGCCGATTGAGGAACTTCTTTCGGATCTTTCAGTCGTAAGCGACGATTCGCTGAGGAATGCGATAAAGAATAACGGTGGCGGATTCTACAACCATAACCTTTATTTTTCAGAACTGTCCCCAAAGCCAGCTGAGCCATCCGGCGCTCTTCTTGCGAAAATAAACGAAACCTTTGGAAGTGTAGACGAACTCAAGGCGCAGCTTAAGATGGCTGCTTTAGGTCAGTTCGGTTCCGGCTGGGCATGGCTTAATGCTGACAAAGTTGGGAATTTAAGCATTACAAAGAGCCCGAACCAGGACAACCCATTCAGTGAAGGCCTCGATGTAAAGCCTATACTCGCACTCGATGTCTGGGAGCATGCTTACTATCTGAAGTACAAGAACTTGAGAGCTGATTATATCGACGCTTTCTTTAAAGTGCTTGATTGGGATGTTGTCGCAGAGAATTATGAACAGGCGATGAAATAAAAGCCTGATGTGAGTTCTTTTCATATTTTATTCAGGAGACCGTGGCTTATGCCACGGTTTTTTGTTTATAATTTTTTGTTTATAATTTTAATATACAAAATTATTACGTATTATTAAAATATTTAAATTCTGACCAGATTATAAACTATTTTTAATAAATCTTTAATCGGCGCTTAATTGAATTGTGCCCTGACTGTGAGTATCATTTTATACAAAGCACAACTGCTAATTCAGTGGTGTGGACAGACGCGTCTTATACATTTCGGTTACAAACTATTTTCCAGGCATTGAAAGGGGGACTTATAATGCAAGAAATCATTGTAGCGGATAAGATACAATGTAATTAAAGGTTCAAGTAGGCTGAACGCCTAAGAAACAGGCACTTCTCGGAAGTAGGAGCTTCCGGGGAGTGCCTGTTTTTATGCTCATCTGAGCTCGATGGCAGTGGTTTGATACGAAATTCGCTCGGTAAGGTTCACCCTTGTTACTTAATGCTGTACCGTTGTTACTATTTATTTTTCTTTATAGAAGTAGTATAATAAAAATATCTTTAATATTTACGAGGTCAATTATTTATGAAGAAGACAAGTAAGATTTTGTTTGCCATAATAGCATTTGCTTTATTAACGATAACTTTTACACCAGTCATACATATGAATCAGCCTGTTGTAGCTGAGGCTGCTACGAAGGTCGGAAAGATCACAGGCCTTTCTAATTGGAAGGAGGTTGAACTGTATGGTGATGGTGACGGTGTTGACTACCGTATAACCTGGAAGAAGGTCAAGGGAGTCACAGGGTATCAGGTAAAAGAATATGAAAAAGAGGATCCATCAGAGAAATGGTGGAGTCAGACTGTTAATACAAAGAGGACAAGATATGATGTGCAGTTTTCTTCTCTGTATGCATTCCAGGCAAAGGTAAGAGCCTATAAGACTGTTAATGGCAAAACATATTATGGTCCATGGAGCAAAATAGTCAAAAAAACTGTCTACTAAGATGTTAATCAAAAGGAGAAAAAATGAAACGTGTATTTGCATCACTGCTTATTGCAGCAATGGTAACAACTCAGATTGTTGGGATATCTGTTCCGACCTTTGCCGAAGAGATATCACAGACAGAACATGCACAAGATGTCTCAGATCAGAATGTTGAGCTTAAGGATAGTGTTATAAAGGCATATAAAAAGGTCTTGAAGTCACCTGCAAAGTATATAAAAGATACTATGGCTGTAAAGAAGAGAAAGTTCACATATGCTCTTATTGATATGGATAAGAGCGGAATACCATGCCTTGTGATAGAAACAGGCGGACTTGATGAAGCTGGATATAGTACTATAAATGATATTGATATATTCAAGTATTCAAAAACAAAGAATAAGGCTGTTCATATAAAAGGAAGGCTTAACGAAGGCATGGGTTCCGCAGGAGGCTACAGAGGCGGAGCAGATAAGGTAAAAAATGGTGTAGGTATATCGGTAACAGAGTACAATGCGGGTAATGGAGACTTTACAGTGACTGTATCCACAGTAAAGGGTTCAAAGCTTGTATCAAAGGTGGTTGACAGAGGAAGTCTTGCGGACGACGATGTTGCGGGAGGACCAGAAACAGAAAAAATAAAGTGGCATAAGGTGAAGTCTTTAAATACCTTGAACAATATCAATATAAAAGATTAAAAAGAGAGGGCTTTCTGCGAGGTACTACACCTTGCAGGAAGCCTTTTTTTATTTCCGGGAGAGCCTTCGGAGGTCTGCCGGAATGACTATCGGGGAGAGGGGGTGCATACTATTCAACGATTACTTTTTGACTTTGACATGGATATTGTCAGTCTTGGTATCTCCAAACTGCAACTTGAAGTCCAGGGTCTTGACCTGTGACGGCTTGCTGATGCTGACAGTATCCTGTTTGAACGTCCAGCGCTGATTAAGAGTTTTATGCCCCTGTATCGTAGCAAGAGTTCCACTAGTGTACATAACCATCGTGTCATTTACTGAGCTGTCCATTGGAAGGACAGTGATCTCGTCATCCGACTTATTTTGCAGTTTGACGTTGATAATAATGAATCCAGCATTTTCAGAAATTCCGGTAAAGGTGGCTTTAAGAGTACTGTCATTGTAGAGGACCTTCTTAGTCGATTTCTTCTTTTTCTTGGTGGCCTTTTTCTTTTTGGTAGTGGTGGTTTTCTTGGCTGCATACACATTGACAGAAGGAGCGCATCCAGCGAAGGCAAGCATCATACACAGTAGTGGGATTAAAATACGTTTATTCATGGTAACCTCCTGATTGTTCTTTTCTCTGATTATAGCGTATGTCACCAGAAATATGACAAAAAGATTGTGCATCTTACGTGTTGCTATGTAGTCAGATAAGAGGGAATATGCTCCTAGGTAAATCACAGAAAGGAGCAAAATATGAAGCAGACAATAGCAACAGTACTGATCGTACTGGCAGCCGTCACGGCACTCACGGTTCCACTGCCAAGCCGGACGGAGGCAGGCATCGAGCAGGAAAGGAAGAGACAGATAGACATCGAGCTTGTAAAGGAGAACGAAGGCTACGAGTTCTCCCCTGGGGAGACAGTACAGGTAGATAACAAGGTAAAGAACAATTGCACTGCTGCCCCTGCACACATCTTCGTCAGAGCGGAGAATCCTGCAGGGGTCTACACCTACCATGTGACGGAGGGGTGGACTGAGGGCAAGCCGGGTGTGTTCTATGGTGGCATTCTGGAGCCGGGTCAGACAAGCGGGCATGTGTTTGATGGGGTAGTTATCAACGAGGACGCGGTAGAGCGTCTACGGGCCACAGGAGAGGATATGGTCGGATTCCGGTTGAGGGGCTATGCCCGGATGCTCATCACCGATGGGAGACAGGGGATGAGGTGTGGAGCATGATGGGAGTCAACAAAAGGACAAAGGACATTTGATTCCTTGAATGTAATGAGCTTTTTTTATATAATATCACTAGAGATAAATTAGTTAGGAGCTTATATGGGAACACGATATAAGAAAGAAAATAATGATAAAAAAAACGGAGTAGTATATACCCCTTCGGATATGGCAAACTATGTTGCTGAAGAAATGCTAGACAGTTACAAAGGTATAGAGTATAAAGACATTATCTTTATACTTGATCCAGCAGTTGGAGAAGGAGAACTGTTAGTAGCCCTTATTCGTAAATTGATAAAATTTGGCAAAAAAATTGTTGCAAGAGGGTATGAAACAGATAAAGAAGTATCATCAGCTACACAGATTTATTTAAGTAAAATGTTTCCTGACATAACAGTGGACATAAAGAATGAGGATTTTCTTTATGCAGTTGAAAACGACAAGATAAAAGAGAAATATGATTTCATTATCGCGAATCCTCCATATGTTCGTACACAGATTTTAGGAAGCGAAGCAGCACAGAAAATTGCTGATAAGGTTGATCTAAAGGGGAGGGTTGATATATACTATGCCTTTTTGGTATATACAAAAAAGGTTCTTAGTGAACAAGGAGTAGCTGGATATATCACATCTAATAAATTTTTTACAATTAAGGCTGGAGCCTCTGTCCGAAACTTCATGCTACATAATTATAGTATTAAACAAATCACTGATTTGGGAGATACAAAAATGTTTACAGCGGCTGTTTTACCTTGTGTTATGATTTTTACACTGGGAAAGACAGATGATTCAAATAAGGTTCATTTTTCGTCTGTTTATGAGTCAAAAGCGGAGAAAGAAGAATTAAAAGTTATAGATAATATTTTTGAAGCCATTCACTATGATGGTCTTTATAAACTTACAGATGGCCGGACATTTAGATTTCGCCAGGGAAAACTTTGTAGCTCAGATGACAATCAGCTTTGGACATTAGTGTCAGAAGTAGATAAAAAATGGATTAATGTTGTAGATTCAAATACATTGATGCATTTTTCGGATTTGGGAAAAATAAGAGTTGGAATAAAGACTACTGCAGATAATGTGTTTATAGGAGATGACTGGAATGGTGAAAAAGGAAACATTGAACTCCTTCGACCTCTTATAACACATCGGAATGCCGGACAATTTGTTGGGAAAAATAACAATCGGTGGAAAGTACTTTATACACATACATCCATTGACGGGAAAAAGGTTCCTTATGATATAGATAAATATCCGAATGCAAAAAAATATTTACTGGATTATTATGATCAACTTTCAGGAAGAACTTATTTAAAAAAAGCAAATCGGAAATGGTACGAGATATGGGTTCCTCAAAATCCATCTTCATGGTCTCATAGAAAAATTGTCTTTCGTGATATATCCGAAGAACCTCAGTTTTGGCTCGATGAATCAGGGGCTGTGGTAAATGGTGATTGCTATTGGATTGATATAAAAGAAGATGTGCCAGAGGAAATGGTATATTTAGCACTAGCTGTAGCAAACAGTACATTCATAGAAAAATACTATGATATGCATTTTAATACTAAACTGTATTCTGGAAAAAGAAGATATCAAACGCAATATGTTGAACAATTTCCTATACCATATTATGGTACAGAAGCTGCAAAGGAGGCAATTGCAACTGTTAAAAAGATAATAACCGAAGACGTACATGATATCTCCGGTTATAAGGAAAAAATAAATAATGCTATTGAAAAAGCTTTTAGTCAAAGAAATCAGTAGGAAGCAACATTTGAAGCTTTTTATTTACATGTAAGCCACCAAAAGGAGGAAAATAGTGAAAAAATTCCTCGCCTGAGACTAAATAAATGTTTAAAAGCTTTACTTTATCAGATTCAACAGAGCCTTTAAAAACAACATAGCGAACATCTTTACTATAAAAGTTCTTTTTGCCATTAAAAAATATAATTTCTCCATCATTAGGGGAGTGTAGCCCAAGGTCGATTGTTGGTGATGTTTGAAGCTTTACTTCTAGTAACTGATTCCTAAGATCGGGGTAGCTGCCATCATCTTCAAAACAGCGATATCCAAGGTGCTCACAAATAAGTGAGTGCAATTCATCTCCACGTGTCCTGTCGTGAGTGGCATCAACGTAGCTAACAGTTTTACCTACTAAAGGTAGAAGTCTGCTGTAAACATCTTTTATATGGAGGGTTTCGTCTGGCTTTGGGTCATCATTGGGTTTAGAAGAAGACAAATCCGTGGAAGAATTTGTAGTTATCCATGTTTTCAAATTGTTCGTATCGTCATTTGAACATATGTTTTTATCATACTCATGAGCTGTCGCTTGATATTTTTGTGTCAATGTTCCCGTATGATCAAATGTTGCAAGCTCTTTCCCTGTTATGATTTTGACCTTTGTTACTATATCATTATCATCTAATCTAAAAAAAACATACCTTCTTTTAGAATCTATAGGTTCGTTCCATATTTGCACATTATCTCTTTTTTGTGCATATTCATCAAAATTTTGTCCCGGAAATCGAGGATGAGTTTTTTTAAAAGACTTCGGTATCGGATATCCAAGAGCAGTGCAGATTGCCTGTTTTAATACTTTAGACCTCGTCCTTAGAGGATAACCATTAAGGTTAAGACCTATTATAGATTTAGACAATATAGATTGAAGAGCATTCGATGGAATGTACAATTTCTTATCGTCAGAGTTAATATAATCATATATACTTTTGTTGCTGTCACTAATGTTTTTTACATAATCAATCATAATAAACCACCTGCTCTAAATAACTTTTGTTGTTAGACCCATGTCTAATGCTTTATATAAGTATCTTGCGGCAATAGATGTATAGGGTTTCCATTTTCTACATCGTTTCTCTACAGAGATTTTATCTATACTTGTTGTATTATATGCCCACTTATATCCTTGCAGAAAGGCAACATCTTCATAGGGTAGGATATCCTGTCGGTCAAAAACAAAAATAAGATACATCTTCGCGGTCCAGGTTCCAATGCCTCTTAATGTCGATAACTCATGTAACGCATCCTTATCTGACATGGCAGGGAGTTTGTCAAAGTCAATAGCTCCAGTCATAACAGAGTCTGCAAGCCCCCTGATGTATTTAGTCTTAGCAGAGGATGTTCCTATAGAGCGAATCTCGTCACAGGATAGTCTTCCTATTGCATTAGGTGTGATGGCTCCTCCACACAAGTTTTCAAGTCTTGCATAGATTTTTCTGCCAGCTTTGATGGATAGCATTTGCTTTATAATCTCATGTACAAGAAAGGCAAATGGATCGTCATGGGGCTGGTAGGTTATCTCCCCGACCATAGATATAACCTTTGCCATCCGCTTACTTTTTTACAGAGATACTGGACAGAAGGTGTTTCCTGATTCAAAGTTATGATCTCAGACAAAAATAAAACCTCCATAAAGTTCTACATACAAATATATCACAATAATGTCCATTTCACAATGAAAAGCTGTGTTTGTTATGGTAAAATAGCCTCATGAAGAAAGTATTCATTATAGATGGTAAGAATGTAGATTTTGACCCGAGTAAGTACACTCATTTGAGAGCATATCATGGTGCAAGGTGTCTGGATGAGAGTACTTACCTGCGTGATGGCATCCATACTTTTGATAGGGCGACTCTGGTAGATTACGTAAAAAACATCTGTCATATCGCAGGTGTCAATGAGCAGGATATTATGGATGTCTTTGATGAGAAGTATGAAGATACAGACGATGCCCCACCTAAGGTATGGCTTTCCGGAACAGAAGAAAGTCTGCTGGATGGAGCAGGGCATTACCTGATCTATGGATCCGAGTTCGTAATTTCACTGTTTGCGGAAGCATTTCATAATTTTGATGTTTTGAAAACTGTCGGTGTTCCGACCATCTTTGTATGCGACATTCCTATCGAAGACATTGGAAAGAGGATGTGGTTACCCTCCATTGTTGATGCAATCAGACGAGGCGATACAAACATCGGATTTCCTGTATATAGAGTTCTTCCAGAGGACATTGTAGGAATTGAGCATCCGACTGATATTGTTGATCCCTATACTCAACTCATGTATCATTACAACGGAAAAAAGTGACTGTGTAATTATATAATTAATGCCTTGTTAGAAGGATAGAGGGAAAGGAAAGCTATGATGGAGTATAAAAGCTTCGAGGATTATTTGACAAGAGTTTATTACAATGAGATTTTTTCTGCGGTGAAGGGGTACCTTATCAGGAATCTTCATCGCCTTGATATAAGATGCAGCGTTTATGATCCGGGCTATATCAGTTTAGAGAATTTCCATATCAGAAGCGTGTCCTTCCATAAGACATCTGGAAGTGCAATTAACTTCAATGCAACGGTTGAGGCAGATTCTGTCGTAAAAGACTCCGGCTACGGATACGAGAAAGATGAGACTGATGTGTGGTGTTCGTTATACTGTTCGGCTATTTTCTCGAATGGATTGTCGGGTTTTCGGATTCTCAGAGTAGATGATTATACTAAGAATCAGTACAACAAAGAGGACTCTCTTTCACATTATCTTGTACCATATCTGTATGCAGCCGATTTGGATAAGGCAGCAGAGGATTTCCTTCGTAGGAATTATCCGGAGGCTACTCTGCAACCGATGAAACTTGATATGGATGTACTTTTAAAGAACATGGCTTTGCAGCGTGTCTTTGCTCCTTTACCCGATAATGTCTTCGGCAAGACTTATTTTGCTGATGCAGATATAGAAATATGCGATGAAAAAGGGGACAATGTGCAAGCTGAACACGTGACACCGGGAACGGTTGTTATCAACCCTAATGCTTCTTTTATCCGCAACATTGGTAGTGTCAGGAATACCACTGTGCATGAGTGCGTTCACTGGGACAGGCACCGTAACTTCTTCGAACTCCAGAAGCTCCTCAACAGGAACTATACATCAATTAGCTGCGAGGTCGTTGATAGTGATCCGGAAAAGAATCCGGATATGAGTAAGGCATTGAAGTGGATGGAATGGCAGGCGAATGCGCTTGCTCCGAGGATACTCGTCCCGACATGTACAGCGAAGGAGAAGATGAAGACTTTTCTCAGGCAAGCGGCAGAGGCTTTCCCGAATCAGACTCCGGCGGCACAGATGGACTGGGCAGTAGAGATGCTTGCAGATTACTATGGTGTATCGAAGATCTCTGCAAAGATACGTGCAATAGATATGGGATTTGATAATGCTGAAGGGACGAGCGTTTATGTCAATGGGAGGTATTATCCGGCATACAGCTTTAAGGCAGGAGCCCTTAAAAGAAATCAGACATTCGTGATAGATGTGCGAAATGCGCTGTTTCTTATGGCAATGGATCCAGAGTTTGATAATCTTACTTCATCAGGATACGTTATCTATGCAAACGGGATGTTTGCTATAAATGATCCGAAGTATGTGGAGATTAATGAAAGAGGAACTCCTATATTGACTAGGTATGCGCTGGGGCATATTGATGAATGCTGTCTGGTATTTGACAGAACAACACGTGTCAGTAAAGAGTATGATGACTCATTCTACAGGACGTGCTTTCTCTGTAATGTCATCAACTCAAACTGTGTTATAGAAGCGACCTACAATAGTAAGTACAAATGCAATCAGAAGAAGGCAGAGCGTTCTCAGGAGCTGAAGAAATCTTCGAAGGCGTTTAAAGAGATTCTAGAAAATCTTAAGGAAGCCGGGTCAAAAGACTTTTCTGAAACCCTGGTGTATCATATGGACAGAAAAGGTATCACAGTGGCTCAGCTGGCAGAAAGGAGCTGTCTTAGTACAACAATGATAAGTAATTACCGGAATAACACTGGTGATGCCGTAAGCAATATAAAAAGAGATACAGTTGTAGCACTTTGCATAGGACTGAATCTCAAATCTGAGTATGCATTTGATCTTATTGATAAGGCGGGATTCAATTTTAAAAGGGTGATGAACGAGCGGGATATAACAATAAAATATCTTATAGAGAATCATATGGATGAGAATATCTTCGAATGGAATAGGACACTTAGTGAAATGGGGTATCCAGGACTTGATGGGAAGATCATGACTAAGGAAGAATTAGAAGAATATTATTGATTACATCAAGTGCCACTTGATGAAGCATATGTCCATTTTATAGGCTTTGTAGCTATCTGGTTAATACCAGACAGCTACAAAGCCTATTTTTATGCTCTTTTTCATCAAGCGCCGCTTTATGTTAAAGGCAATCAGTCTGGATTATCATATATGCATAAGGACGGAATAATAAGTCCTTTACCTTGTCGGATGTGCTGCTAAGTAGCTACAGCAGATCGACTCACCACATCCGACAGGTGCAACAATGTATAAGTGTCAGCCATGTGGGACCGCTGGCCAAGCGTACGGAGGTTATCTGTATGACGAAGGCCAACAAAAGAATATGGTGTAACTGTCAGAGGTATTACCTCCGTACTTACGGAGGTAATGCCATATGGCAGTACAGCACAATTCAAATCAGAAAAAGGGCAGGGCAGCAAGAGATTACAGTGACAGGACATCCTATAATGGCGTAAAGCCTAAGGAGGGACAGATCATCGTCCCGTTCGTCACAACTAAGACGGCTTTCAGTGAGATGGCTCTTGATCAGTCACACCTCGTAACATGGCCCATTGCAGGGCATAAGATTACAGTGGGTTTTACGGTATATCCGAAGGAAAGGTTTGAGGTTGCACTTAAGCTTTTTGATGAAGGAGTACATGAAGAGATCAAGAGGCAGAATAATCCATACTACGAACTGAGTGGAGATGTCAGTCTCGAGGGGCTTATGGAAGGTCTTGATGATCCTGACAAGTTCGACTTCAACGATACTACTCAGAGGAACAGCGACAATGATCAGAGAACAGAGGATGGCATCCTGGACCTGATACAGTACTATCACGATAATGGACAGATCAAGGAAGCGAAGATCCTGACTGAGATGCTCCTCGAATATCAGAAGGGAGAAGTCGCTGATGATGCGCTCTCCAATTTGAAGAAGTCACAGGCCTATGATACCATCAAGAAGGTACAGACCGAGGCCGAGATCATATTCGAGGAGAAATTCGATTACAGAGATTAACTAAAAAGAGAGTTTGAAAAAAAGTCTGTAAAAGTTTTCATATAGGGTCTTTCATGATACAATTATTTTAATTCATGGAGGGCCTATTATTATGGCAAGAAGAGAAAAGCAACCAGTACACCACGTTCAGA